>Ga0193717_1000021_pt1 | contig 187900 bp, 159 predicted proteins | sample U2c2metaG_FD_145900 | JGI IMG/M metagenome (GOLD analysis project Ga0193717, IMG submission 145900) | Soil microbial communities from a riparian zone of the East river system, Colorado, United States - U2c2 | ecosystem: Environmental > Terrestrial > Soil > Riparian zone | place: USA: East...
GACGAGCGGGTTTACCAATGTGATCGTGAATTATGAGTATGAGAGCGGGACGGCGACGGTGGTGGATTTGAGCGGGCATGTCCTGAAACAGTTTGAGATTAGCGGACGGACGGTGCCGGTGGATTTGAGTGGGTATCGGGAAGGAATGTATATCATCAACATAAAGACGAATGTGAGTACTGACGGGGTGAAGGTAATAAAGCGCAACAGAAATTAAAAAAGACAAACAATTATTATGAGAAATATAGCTCTATTCGTAAGTGCACTAATGCCTTTTTTTGTGTTCTCACAGCAGGATGAATTACCTGCTTTTGCACCAAAATCCCCCGAAGCGTCTGCTTTTTTAAAATATGGTGAGTATCCAGTAGATCTTTCTACCGGTGTTGCCGATATAAGCATCCCAATTTATACGATAAATGCCGGAAATTACAGTCTTCCCATTACATTAGATTACCATCCATCGGGAATAAGGGTGTCCGATGAAGCAACTTGGGTTGGGTTGGGCTGGAATCTTTCTGCTGGTGCACAAATTATCTTAGATGTCCGGGACCAGCCTGATGAATACATAAGTTCGCAGTACAATGACATACCCGACCCTGCCGTAATACTTGCATATATGTCAAGCCACCCGTTAGGATATTATGATCCGTTTTTTCAATACCTTAAGCAAGACTCATGGGTAAGGGATGTCTATAATTTTTCTTCCGCTACCGCAAACGGAAAATTTATAGTTGATAAGGTAGGCAATAATCCCGAAATAACCATTTACCCACCGGATGCCTTTAAAGTGGAAATGTCAGGGGGCGTCACCGCAAAGCACTTCAAGATTACCGATCCGATGGGAAACATCTATTGGTTTGACAATACCAGGGAACAATCACAAACTTTACAACAATACCAGCCTCCTTTGTACTCGACAGCTTGGTTCGTAGACAAGATTGAGACGCCAAAACATGACCTGATAGAATTTAGTTACATCGACGGTGGTTCCCTTGTACAAAATAGCTATGGGAATGTCATAACACATACAACGAATACAAATCCAAATTTCAACTGTATGAATGATCAAGTCTATTGTAAACAAACGATTTCATCAGTCATAAACACTTTGGACAGGCTACGGACGATCACCAAGAAAATACACCAGATTGATTTTCCCGAGGGAAGGTTAATCTTTAATTCCAGTTCTGGCAGAATGGATTTTTACAATCAAAACAATATCAACACTTTAACAGACGGACCTAAGAAATTAGACAATATTGAAATCCAGGCCAAAACGGGCGTTTCACTATTCAATAATATCAAAAAAATAAACTTTGATTACTCCTATTTTATCGCAGACCAGGTTGGAGTAACTTACCAGCATTCACACAGGTTAAAACTCGACAGAATTTTTAACGATATGTCCAGTGACAATAGAGAAGAAACTGTTTTCACTTATTCCGATGTTAACCTTCCAACAAAAGATTCAAAATCAATTGACTTTTGGGGATACTATAATGGGAAAGCAAACTTAACTACCATTCCACACCAAGTTATCACCTATTCCCCATATTGTATAGTTTGGTCTTATGAGCATATCGGGAATGCTGACAGAAGAGTGGATTCTACAAAGATTGAGGCAGGGATTCTAAAAAAGATAAAATACCCTACTAAAGGCACAACGGTATTCGAATATGAACCAAACCAATATTTTGGGATCGATAAATTTGATAAATTTACTAAACATGTCGTTAGCGGGCATTTAGTACAAGGAACCGGTTTTGGATCGCACGCAGCATCCTATTATAACGGGCCAAGCTCAGATAACGGACTCATAACTGCATGTTCAGATCCAGACAATTTGGAATGCATTCAGTACCAGGTAATTGATTTTAATGCCGTTGATGCGAATGCCACATTAAATTTTGAAGTTCATAACTCCGACCAAGGAAATCCTGCTACTGTACATCAATATGGAAAAATTACAATTTACGATTCGAATGGCGTTTTTTACTCTTCCGGACCTTTACACAATACTTCTCCCCAGGCAATCAACCTACAGCATTTAAATTCCGGGACGATCGTTATTGAAGCTTACGGGCAGAATATCAGTGTTATGGATACACAACTCATATACTATAACATCGATTTGACCCCAAAGAACAATTACGGAATGGGACTCCGCATAAAAAGTATCAGCAATATCGACCATAATGAAAATGTAATCGGTAAAAAAGAATACAGTTATCTGAAATCCGACAATAGTTTAAATAGTTCCGGCAAGCTGATTAATGACATCTATACCATATTTCAATCAAATGAAGTAATTCATTGTTCGCATGCATGCTGTAATGTGATTCCACCGGCAGGAACTGCTCCCACTGGTGGCTGTATGTGGAGAGAAGTAAGTTCGACTAATTATAGTTCGAACTCTGTAAATGGTATTGAGGGCAATAGCATTGTGTATAGTGAAGTAAAAGAAAAAAATGTAGATACGCAAGGCCTCTCAAATGGTTACAGCATTTATAAATTCACGACAAACGCTGATTATCTTTACGATACCAAAGGGGTCATCAGGGTCGACAAAGGTTACCTACGGGGAAAATTGATCCAGAAAGAAACCTATAAAACTTCCGACGGAAATGATTATATCGTTAATAAGGTTATAAACGAATATGTAGAAGATACAGCAAAAATATCCTATATAAAAGGATTTAAAATGTTTCAGCACAACTACCTCGATGATCCACTCCTCAATGGCAACAATATGCCTTACTCATTGGATTACATGTTTGAGCTGGGACATTACAGCCTGCCGATATATTGGTTCTATCAAAAATCCAGCGAAAACACCGATTATTTCTACGATAACAATGAAGTTTTAACAGGGACTGTCAGCGGCACGACCAATTATTTTTATGACAATCCCGATCACATGCAGTTGACACGAACTGAAACAACAAATAGTGAAGGAGAGATCTTAAAAACGATCAACCGCTATCCCGATGATTTGCCCGCCGATCCGAATATGGCCGCATTAAAAGCACAGAACAGGGTTGCGGAGGTCATCAGTACACAAATTTTCAACGGTTCAAATCTGTTATCCACCAAATACACCACTTATAAAGATTGGACCAACAACATTATTGAGCCAGAAATCGTGCAAACCTCAAAAGGCACGGCAACTCTCGAAAACCGCATCCTGTTCACCATGGTAGATCCTGCAAATGGCAATCCCATCGAACTTAAAAAAGAATACGGCGTTCCGGTGGTCTATATTTGGAATGACGATGGGACACAACCACTCGTCAAAGTCGAGGGACTTCCCTATATCGAGATCCCGCCAGGGCTGATTACCGCGATTAAAATTGCCTCCCAGACCGGTATCGAAGCCAATATCACGACTTCGCTCAATGCACTCAGGAATGATCCGGCCTTGGCCGCAGCAATGGTTACAAGCTTCACCTACAAACCTTTGGTTGGAGTGACAACCATCACCGACCCAAAAGGAATCAAGACCAACTACTTCTATGATGAAATGTACAGGCTGGGCGAGATACGCGACCAAGACAACAACCTGCTTTCACAAACCCGTTATCACTATAAAGACTAGGACGATGAAAAAAGTTATATCCCTCGCAGCATTATTGGTGACAATTTGGGTATCGGCACAAAGTGCCGACCAGAATTATATCAGTACGGTTACCTATAAAATAGCTACCGTCTCTACTATCGCAGACCCAGCGCCCGAAGAGGCTGCAATGGAAGTGAAATATTATGATGGTTTGGGGCGGCCCATACAAAACGTATCCTACAAACAGGCGGCTGACGGCAAAAGTATCATAACGCCGATGGCCTACGATGAATTTGGGCGCGAACAAAAACAATACCTTCCATTCAGGAATGACAACGTAGCCGATTTTGATCCAGACGCCATAGATAAGGTCCAAAGCTATTATTCTGACGGGGATCCTGCATTAACCGGAAACCCTTATTTCGATGTGACTGGCAATGCTTACATCCAAAAGGAATTTGAAAATTCTCCCCTGAACCGTATCATGAAACAAGCGGCACCCGGCGACGATTGGGCAATGGGCAATGGGCACGAAATACGGTTTGAATACCAAACTAATGCACAGGACGAGGTTCGGAATTTTTACGTGACATTAGAGTTAACCCCATACGGCATATACAAACCTGTTTTAAATTCCGATGGGTTTTACGCTGCCCATACATTATACAAGACGGTCACGAAAGATGAAAACTGGCACGGGCACGATGACCACACCACAATGGAATTTAAGGATAAGGAAGGTCGAGTGATCCTTAAGTGCACTTTTGAAGATAATCAACGCCACGAAACGTACTATGTTTATGATAAGTTTGGAAACCTTTCTTTTGTAATCCCGCCGCTTGTAGATTCGGCCAATGTCACAACCGAAGCATTAGGCGGGATTTGCTATGAATACCGTTACGATTTCCGCAACCGGCTGGCTGAGAAAAAATTACCCGGCAAGGAACTGGAATATATTTTTTACGACATGCTCGACAGGCCAACCGTAACAGGACCTGTCTATGATCCTTTCGGCGATATGACCATGGGATGGCTATATACCAAGTATGACTTACTCGGGAGGATTTGCTTCACCGGGTGGTATTCAGACAACTCCTATCAGGAAGATATTAATACGATGCGGACGTTCTACGACAATCCTGTCAATATTGACCACGCCGTCAGGGACAACACCACGATGATTGGGTCTGTCGCAGTTGGATACCGCTTTGGATCACTGCCTCCCCATTTTGAATTATTAACCATCAACTATTACGACGATTATGCTTTCCCACACGGCCCGTTGGTACTAACGGATGTCCAAAACCAGGCCGTACAGGCCAATGCCAAAGGGCTGGTCACAGGTTCGTGGACCAGGATGATCACCGTTGAGAGCGAAGCGGCAGCAGAAGAAGGCTATACCTTCTACGATAAAAAATCGCGCCCAGTACTCAATTACACTACAGAACACCTGCATGGCTTCAACGAAGTGCAGACAAAATACGATTTTGCCGGACAGGTATTATACACCAAAACGTCACACAAAAAGACAAATGGAGCCGGAACACTGTTCACCATCCAGGATTCGCTTTCTTACACACCGCAAGGACGTTTGCTTAAACATATGCAGAAGGCAAACAATAAGCCTTGGGAGTTGCTTTCCTACAACACTTACGATAATCTCGGTGGCCTGATCTCTAAAAAGGTAGGCGGTACAGACATCAGCACCTTCACCGGATTACAGAAGGTAGATTTCAGGTATAACGTCCGCGGATGGCTCACCGACATTAATGATAGGCGGAACCTTGCCGATGAAATCCCAGATCTGTTTGCATTCCACATCAACTATAACCTGCCCGACAGCGAAACTTATCCCGTTGAAGCCCTATACAATGGCAACATTTCAGAAACCTATTGGCGATCGGGCAGCGACAATATATTGCGCTCTTATGGCTTCGAATATGATGCGATGAACCGTTTAAAGAATGCTGTATACCAAAAGCCGGGAAGCACGCCATGCGTGGGCAATTATGACGAGTATCTCGAATATGACAAGAACGGCAACATCCAGGCATTACACCGCACCGGGAATTCGGACACCGTCACAACGGTGGAGCCTATTGACGACCTCACTTACACTTATGCTACGGACAAACCGAATCAGCTGCTCAAGGTTACCGATGCTACCAACTCTCCCAAAGGTTTCACCGACGACAGCGATGGCACTAATGATACGGTAGACGATTATGTGTATGACCTGTTTGGCAACATGAGAACCGACCAGAACAAGAACATCAGCAGCATCAGCTACAACCACCTCAACCTGCCCATAGAGATTGTTATAGACGGGAATAAAAAGATTACGTACATTTATGACGCCGCAGGCAGGAAATTGCAAAAGGCAGTCTGGGACGGTACGGCCACCGTTAAGACAGATTACCTGAGCGGGTTTCAGTACAAGGGCGAAAAGCTGCAGTTTTTCCCAACCACAGAAGGATACGTGAACTACACAAACGATCCGCTTGTGGATCCGGATGCCGCATTTAATTATGTGTACAATTATACCGACCATCTCGGCAACATCAGGCTCAGCTACAGCAACGACCCGGCTGAAAACGTTCTTAAGATATTGGAAGAAAACCACTACTACCCATTTGGGCTTAAGCATGAAAACTACAGTTCTGATGTGAAGCATTATGCGAAGGAAGAGATGGAACCATTGGGGATTAAGCCGGTACCGCCTTCGACTAATGCAGATTATCAGTATAAGTATAATGGGAAAGAATGGCAGGGTGAGTTGGGGTTGAATATGTATGACATGGACATGAGGGATTATGATCCGGCTATTGCAAGATGGGTGGTATTAGATCCCGTAGTTCATCATGACGTTTCACCATATATTGCTTATAATAACAATCCAGTATTTTGGGCCGATCCTTCAGGGGCGGATAGCGAGGATTCGTTTGGACGCACAAGTAATTCTAATGGAAGGTATATTCCTGTTTCAGAAAGAGAAGAAGTGGGAGAAGCTACAACGAATAAGCAAGAAAAGCGGAAAAAGAAGAAAAATCAAGAGCAGAAAAAAAAGGTTAAGGTACATACTGAAGAGGAGAAGGAAGAATTTATCGAAAGAGTAAAGTATGAACAATTAATGTTGCGACAGGGTTTCGAAGTAACGTGGGATGACAACATATTTTTATCTCTAGGTCATCAAGTAACGTGGGCTATGCCAACAGCTGAATGGTCAGCCATTTTAAGTTTTTTTGGTAAAAGTTCTGAAATTGTAACAACTTTGCACGGAGCAGAAAGAATTGCCGGAATTGGGGCAGCTTCACGTGGAGGAGTATTGAGTTCCGAAGGGATTCGAACGACGATGACACTTGGAAGACAGATTAAACAACTTGATGGGGCAACCGTATTTTTACGGGAAATTACACCAGGTCGGTTTAACGCTGTAGTTCAAGGTGAAAAAGGTATAATTACAACAATGGCAAACTGGTCTCAAAAATCGATTAACAGAATAGCAAAGAATTATGGATGGAAATTATAAAGAAATAGTCGTTTGTTGCTTTTGCGGGGAATCTTTATTGCTTAAAGATGCAGCCATTATTACAGTGCAGCCAAAATTAGAAAATGACGAACAGCAACAACTTTTTTGTCATAGAGAACATTTAGTTGAAAAAGTTCACAAGTCAATTTTTTTACACCCCGATTTTTTTGAATGAAATTATATTTCTTTTGAATATTGACGTGAGGTCTAATGGATTACGACACCCTCGCTGGCGCGAATTTACAATCCGTACCCACAAAGTATAGAAAAACTGCAGTTTCCAAAACGTGCAGTTTTTTATATTTATGAAATTATTTTATACCATGTCGACAAAGTGGTAATGTTTCAGAGTTAGTGATATAGCATTTTATATTCCTAACGCGTTGAAAATGATTAATTATTGAACTTAAATTAAAAAAGGATGGGCAATATTGCCCATCCTTTTTGTTTTAATATTGTCTCAAAAGAAACAAAATGATGCAAAACGACATTTCGTGCTCCAGAGTTAGTGATGGAAATATTAGTTGCCCTCATTGTAAGGATGCAAAAGTTATAAAAAACGGAACTACTAAAAACAAAAAGCAACAATATTATTGTAAGAGTTGCAATAAACGGTTTATCGGGAACTATACTTATCGGGCCTATTTTTCAGATACTAATCAAAACATTATACTACTCACCAAAGAAGGCTTAGGTATAAGAAGTACTGCGAGAGTTTTAAAAATTTCAATCACTACCCTATTGAAAAGGATTGTGCTTATTGCCCAAAGCATCAAGCCGCCTATAATATCAACAGGTAAAATTTATGAAGTTGATGAAATGAGGACTTATGTAAAAAGAAAAGACAAACTGATATGGATTGTGTATGCATTAGAGAGAGAAACGAAAAAAGTGGTCGGTTTAAATGTTGGCCGTAGAACCAATAACACATTGGTTGCTGTATTAAATACCGTAAAACTGTCTAATCCTTTGGCGATTTATACGGATAGATTAAAACATTATAAATATCTTATTGACGAAAGTATTCATAAAACCAAACGCTTTGGCACTAATCATATTGAGCGAAAAAACCTTTCATTGCGAACACATTTGAAAAGATTAAACAGAAAAACCATTTGTTTCAGCAGGAGTAAGCTGGTGTTGATTTCTGTTTTAAAGATTTATTTTTGGTCATAAGTTTGGGGTTTTGCTTAGATTTATAATATAACTTCAATGGCAGGAATGGCAGGATGAGCTGGGATTGAAACTGTACGACATGGACATTCTCTCTCGCTGGCACGAGCGTGACGCTCGCGCCAAAAACTTTACAATAATTACAGAAAAACCATAATACCTTAATTTATAAAACAGCAGCGCAAGAAATTATGGAAATAATGATCAGACAGTTTTAGAGATTGATATGAATTGAGTGGCACGAGCGTGACGCTCGCGCCAGCAGGGGGGAGAGTCCCTGCTGGCAAAAACAAACGTTTGCAATAACGTTGCGCTTTTGTTTTCTATCAGGGGAGGGATTAGCTGCGCCGATCCCAGGAGGGGAGTCCTTGCGAAAAAGACCAAACGTTTGTGTTTTTTTATACCCAAAATGCTTACGAAAGTGGACTTTCGACGCTTTTGGGTATAGAAAACCGAAAACAAAAGCTTTCGGTTTTCTTCGCGGAGAAAGAGGGATTCGAATACCCTAGTTGGAATTCTGTACTCATTTGGTGTAAACCCAGTTTTTCTTTCAGGGTATTTCCAAACCCGGGACCGAAAGGTATAACAGGCGAAGCAAGCTAAAACTTAAACAAGCTACCTGACGGCCGGCAGGCTTCCTATTTCTCAATTCGTATAAATGTCTTAAAAAACACTCTTGCTAATACGAAAAAGGATAATTTTACGGTAGCGAATTGCCCCATTCCCTAAACTACAAGAAAAATGAAAAATTACGGACGGCTCTTTAATGAAAGTCCGGCGCCAATGTATATCTATGACGACCGCACCTATGATTTTTTAGCGGTTAATGATGCGGCCCTGCATCAATACGGCTACAGCAGGAAAGAATTCCTTTCTATGAATGCCACGCAGATACGGCCATCACATGAAATCGAATCTTTTACAAAAGCCAACCTTAATGTCCCGGACAGCTACTTTGACTTTGGGATATGGCAGCATACCAGAAAAAACGGCGATATATTTTATGTGCATATCTATGCCCACAGGACAAAGTTCAACGGTAGAGATGCAAGATCAGTCCTGGCAGTAGACGTCGAACAGAAAGTGCGGACCGAAATGGCGCTTTCAGAAAAAAGCGCCGAAATTATCGACATCCTCGAAAGCATTACGGACGGTTTTTATGCGCTCAACAAAAATTGGGAGGTTACCTATTTCAATAAGACTGCTGAAAAGGTGCTTGGCTGCAAGCGCGAAGAGGTAATTGGGAAAAACCTATGGGATTTTTTTCCGCATTCCAGAGAGGGAAAATTTTTCTCCGAATATGAGCGCGCCATGACAGAGAAGGTCAGCGTACATTTTGAGGAAGAATATGCCCCCCTTGGCGTATGGGGGTCGATGAACGTCTATCCTACCAAGGACGGCATTGCGGTTTATTTTGTGGATATCACCGAGCAGAAAAAAATCCAACAAAAAATCTCGAATGATGAGCGCAGCCTGCGTGCTATCATTAATAATACTACCGATATAATCTGGTCTGTTGACCGCCAAAATAATATTATCAGTGCCAACGATGCTTTCCGGAAGCGCATAGCATGGATTACCGGCAAAACAGATGGCACTGTAAACGAATCGGATTTCGATAAAGACCTCTTTTTAAGGTGGCAGCAATATTTTGAAAGGGCCTTCAAAGGCGAAGCGTATAAAATAATCTTGGAAGATGAATACGAGGGCAAAGAAATATTTGAGGAAATCAGCTTTAATCCGATACGCGATATTAATGATGAAATAATAGGAATCAGCTGCTTTTCGAGAGATATCACTACGCAACATCTTTATTTGAGAAGGATTGAAAAGCAGAATGCGAAATTTAAGGAAATAGCATGGTCGCAATCACATGAGGTCAGGGCACCACTTTCGAACATTATGGGATTAACCGCATTATTCAATTTTGAGGATACTTCAGATCCCGGAAATGCTAAGATTATGCGACTGATCAGTAATGCTTCTCAACAACTTGATGACATTATAAAAAAAATAAGTGCCAAAGCATTGCAAACAGGATGGGATGAGTGATGCTCCAGAAAGTTGCCCGGACAATTTGCCTGGTGGTGACCTTGCTTTGGTAAAGTTGTTGAAAAGTGCAGTACGCTAAAAAAGCTACTCTCGGTCAAATTTCATTAACCCTGGTTACTGGCACAAAAACGTGGATAGTTCCTATAAGCAAATAGTTGTACCTATGTTGTACCAAAAGAAAAGCCCCGTGTGGAAATCCATGCGGGGCTTGCTTTTAATCAGCGGAGAAAGAGGGATTAGCTGCGCAGTTCCCGTGAAGGTAGTCCTTGCGAAGAAAGCCAAACGTTGCAAACGTTTGGTTTTTTTTTATACCCAAAACGCTTACGAAAGTGAACTTTCGACACTTTTTGGGTATAAAAAAAACCGAAAGCAAAAGCTTTCGGTTTTCTTCGCGGAGAAAGAGGGATTCGAACCCCCGGACCTGTAACAGTCAACAGTTTTCAAGACTGCCGCAATCGACCACTCTGCCATTTCTCCAATAAGGTCATGCTAATATTGCTGTTAGCGGTTGCAAATATAACAACCTTTTTCGTTCCGCAAAAACTATTTAGGCAAAAAAACAAATTATTTCCGAAGCGGTTTTCAACTGATTCATTTTGTTGGGATTAGGAATTTTCAATCGCTAATATTTCACGTATTCCAAAATCTCCAACCCATACCCAATCATCCCCACGCGTTTCGTATGCTCCTCTGAATTGGAAACCAGCCTGATTTTCGAAATGTCTATATCGTGCAGCATCTGCGCGCCAATCCCGAAATCCTTGATGTCCATGATAATCTGCGGGGCTTTAAAAATGCCCTGTGACTGCAATGATTTGAGTTCACAAATCCTGTGGAGTAAATTCGTCGACGGCGATTCCTGGTTGATAAACAATATCGCGCCCTGACCTTCATCGTTAATAAGCTTGAACATATCGTCGAGTTTCTTGTCGGCGTTGTTGGTCAGCGTCCCTAAAATATCATTGTTAACGAGTGTCGAGTTGATTCTTGTAAGCACCGGTTCCCCGATATTCCAGTTGCCTTTCGTAAGCGCAATATGGATCTGCTTGTTTGTGGTTTGCTGGTATGCCCTGAGCCGGAACGAACCGAAACGCGTTTCCACATCAAAGTCCTCTTTCTTAACGATAAGGCTGTCGTGCTGCATCCTGTAGGCTACAAGGTCCTCTATGGAAACCAGTTTAAGGTCGAGCTTTCTGGCCACTTCCACCAATTCCGGCAAACGCGCCATCGAGCCGTCTTCATTCATGATTTCGCAGATGACCCCGGCGGGCTTAAAACCTGCCAATCTCGCAAAATCGATTGCTGCTTCTGTATGTCCGGTCCTTCTGAGAACGCCGCCCTGCTTGGCGATGAGTGGAAAAATATGTCCCGGGCGTGCCAGGTCGTGTGCTTTTATATTCGGGTCTACGAGTGCCAGGACGGTTTTGGCCCTGTCGGCTGCGGAAATTCCGGTAGTGACGCCATTTCCCCTTAAGTCTACCGAAACGGTAAACGCGGTTTCCATATGGTCGGTGTTGTTGCTTACCATGGCGTGCAATCCGAGTTCCTTACAGCGGTTTTCCGTAAGCGGGGCGCAGATAAGGCCGCGTCCGTGGGTTGCCATAAAATTGATCATTTCAGGTGTCACGAGTTCGGCTGCAGCCAGAAAATCACCTTCATTTTCACGGTCTTCGTCGTCCACCACGATGATGATTTTGCCCTGGCGAATGTCTTCGATGGCTTCTTCAATCGTGTTGAGCTGTATTTTGGTTTCTGTAGTAAGCATGGGCATTTATTTTTGAGGAAATAATTTTTGAAATAGTTTCTGGAAAGGCATCAGGATCACATCCATATTGATCAGTCCGATGTCGTTCGTGGCGCGATAGGTAAGAAGTACGGCAAAGGGCGTGAGTATGATCGACGACATCCAGCAGCCCATAAACGGACTGATACCGCTTTCCTGCGCGACTTTCTTCCCAAAGGTATTGATAAAATGGTAGATGATAAAAATCAGCACCGCGAATACGATCGGCAATCCCAATCCGCCTTTCCTGATGATCGCGCCCAATGGCGCGCCTATAAAGAACATCAGCAGGCAGGCATACGCGATGACGAATTTGTCGTACAGTGCGATCCAGTGGCTGTTGATCAGTTTTTGCTTGTTCTCGAGTTCAAATTTGGTCCCATCGATGGAATATTTGGCGCTGGTGAGGTTGGAAGCTGCGATTTTGAGCACTTCGGCTTTTTCGGCTGCGGAAAAATGGGACAACAATTCCTGTTTCGGCGTAATGAGTTTCTTTACGGTCGTATCATTTGCAGTTTTTGGGAAATTGCGGCTGTAATTGATTCCGGTGCGCTGGTATATATTGTCCGAAAACGAAATGACATCCTTCTTGTAGCTTTTGTTCAGCGAATCGAGCGTGTATCGAAGCTCATTGACGTTGAGCATGGTATTCGTATTCGAAATCGTATAATCGGCCTCGCCGGTATTGTTGAGTTTGGAAAGGTCAAGATTGATGATGTAGTGCTTGAAAGAGCTTTTGGCAAACGGCAGTTTTTTCCGGTCTTCATACTTTTTCGGGACGACATCCTCATAGTAATAACCGTCGTTAAGGACGAGTTTCAGGATATTCGACTTGTCATTGCTGATGAGCTCACCGTTTTTTGCCTTGATGACGTTCTTGGTGCCGTCGTATAAATTGGTTTTCTTGTGGATGGTGATTCCGGTGAGGAAATTCCCATTTTCGCCCGACTTTTTATTGACTTTAATATTATACGTGCCGACGTCGCTGAACTGTCCTTCGGCAATCGCCATCGCGGGTTTCATCTGGGCAATGTCTTTCCGGAAATTGATGAACTTGTATTCGGCATACGGAATCACATTGTTCGCAAAAACAAAGGCACAGATACTGAGCAGAAAGATAAATATGGAAAGGCTTCGCATGGCGCGCTGCAGTGAGATTCCCGAAGATTTCATGGCGGCAAATTCGTAATTCTCTGCCAGATTCCCGAAAGTCATGATCGACGCCAACAGGATCGAAAGCGGCAACACCAGTGGAATAATCCTTGGCATCGCAAACAATAAGAATTTAAGGACGAGGATCAGGTCGAGGTCTTTTCCTGCAAGTTCAGAGATGAAAAGCCAGACCGTCTGCAGGATGAAGATGAAAAACAGGATTACAAATACCGAGGCAAATGTAGTCATGAATGTTTTTAAGAGGTAGCGGTCGAGGATTTTCACTTCAAGTTAATCTAACTTATTGATGATGTAATTGGGATATTTACTCTCGACAAAGGTAAATTGATTTTTTGATAAAGGCTGGTTGGTTTTAAAAGAATTAACAGTGAGTGTGGTTTTGGTTCCGTTTCGTCCGACTTCAATAAGGTTGTAGATGTTTTTGGTCTCGCTGTCGATGCCCAGCAGGATTTCTTTTCGCTGGTCTTTCGCGTTGTTCGGAACGAGTTTAATGTATTGGATTTTGCGGCCTTTGACGCTTTGGGTGATGTCCCAGTAGAATTTGTATCCGGAGTTGAAAAAGGTCAGCATTTTGGAAGGCGTAATGGCATTTTCGTCTTTCTCGTTGAATTTCGAAATCGAAACTTCCTCATCTTCGGGATTGATGGTGTAGATTTTTTTTCCGTCGAAGATTTTGGTTACGCCCATCAGGTTCAGCACATACATATTGCCTTTCATGGTGACGTTTCCTTTGCTTTCCTGATTGATGTTTTCTTTGGAATTGTTGAGGGCATACTTGAAGTCGATCACAATATTATCATAACTCCTGACCTTTGCAGTGACCTGGTCTAAAAGATCTTTGGCTTTCTTATCCTGTGCATTTACAGAAAAGCTAAAGATTAATAATAGGGCAATCTGGATAATCCTGTTCATCTTAAAAGTTGTTTTGTTCATTATTAAAGAATTGATCTAGAGCGCTCAAATCAGTAATGTTCACATTTCTGGCCTTACTTCCTTCAAACGGGCCTACAATTCCGGCGGCTTCAAGCTGGTCGATCAGACGGCCCGCACGGTTGTAACCCAGTTTTAACTTTCGTTGGAGTAGAGAGGCTGAACCCTGTTGGGCCGTAACGATAATTTCCGCAGCGTCCCTGAACAATGAGTCTCTTTCGGAAATGTCCATATCAAGATTGATGCCACTTTCGGTATCCCCGACAAACTCAGGAAGCAGGTAAGCATCGGGGTACGCTTTCTGCGAACCGATAAATTCTGTAATTTTCTCAACCTCAGGCGTGTCGACAAAAGCGCACTGTACCCGCACAATATCATTGCCGTTGGTATAAAGCATATCGCCTCGGCCGATCAATTGGTCGGCGCCCTGCGTATCCAGAATGGTGCGCGAATCGATTTTGGACGTTACCCTGAACGCAATCCTCGCCGGGAAATTCGCCTTGATGATACCGGTGATGACATTCACCGACGGCCTTTGCGTCGCAATGATCAAATGGATTCCAATTGCCCTTGCAAGCTGCGCCAGACGCGCAATCGGGGTTTCGACTTCTTTACCTGCGGTCATAATCAAATCGGCAAACTCGTCGACAACCAGGACAATATAAGGCAAGAAACGGTGCCCATTTTCAGGATTCAATTTCCTGTTGCGGAACTTTTCGTTGTATTCTTTAATGTTACGCACCATCGCATCTTTCAATAGCGAATAGCGGTTGTCCATTTCCACGCAAAGCGAATTCAACGTGTTGATTACTTTGGTGTTATCGGTAATTATCGCGTCGCCTGCATCAGGTAATTTCGCGAGGTAATGGCGTTCGATTTTGTTGAATAACGTGAGTTCGACTTTCTTTGGGTCGACCAAAACGAATTTCACTTCCGCGGGATGTTTCTTATAAAGCAGCGAAGTCAGCACGGCATTCAGTCCGACCGATTTTCCCTGTCCGGTTGCACCCGCCATGAGTAAGTGCGGCATTTTAGCCAGATCGACTACGAAAGTCTCATTCGAAATTGTTTTTCCCAAAGCAATCGGAAGCTCCATCTCCGCTTCCTGGAATTTGGCCGAACCGATGACACTTTTCATCGACACCATTGTCGGGTTCTTGTTCGGAACCTCGATACCGATCGTTCCTTTACCGGGGATCGGCGCGATGATACGGATTCCCAATGCCGATAATGACAACGCAATATCGTCTTCAAGGCTTTTGATTTTTGAAATCCGGATTCCGGCCTCAGGGACGATTTCATACAAAGTTACAGACGGGCCGACTGTGGCCTTGATCTGAGCGATCTCGATCTTATAATTGCGCAGCGTTTCCACAATCCGGTTCTTGTTTTCCTCCAGTTCTTCCTGGTTGATCGTGATGCCGCCCGAAGAATATTCCTTTAATAAGTCAAGTGTCGGGAATTTATAATTCGACAATTCCAAAGTCGGATCAAAAAGGCCAAAATCTTCCACAAGGCGCGAAGCCAGGTTTTCTTCAATCGTTGGCTCTTCGGCAGCTTTCTCTATGACAAAGGCGTCATCGCTGGTGTGGATAATCTCTGGCTCACGCGTTGGCGTAACGGTCAAAGGCATTTCCTTATGCGCCGGTTCCAGGTGGATTTCCGACGGATGCCCGATCGTTGGCTTTAAGGATTCTTTATTGATTTCGAATTTGGAAACGGGTGGGACAATTGGTTTCAGTTCCGGTTCCGGAGTTTCTTCATCGTCTTCTTCAATTTCCTTGACGGCGAACTCTTCAAGGTTGTATGCCGAGCCATCGGTTGCAGTCATTGGTTTTATCGAAGCCAGATCGGCATCCATCTCACTTTTGCTTTTCTCGAAAAACGATTTGATGGCGTCAGGCGAAATTTTGATTTTGAAAATAAGGTAAATGATGATTCCGAAAAGAAGTACGAGCAAGGTTCCGGTTTTTCCGATATAATCCTGTGAAAACTGGTTCATTTCATAGCCGATCGTACCGCCGAGTTCCGGCAGCGAGGTGGCGAAAAATCCGAAAAGTACCGAAATCAGCACGATCGCAAACAAATCCCAAAACCAGATATTTTTTAATTTCTTAAGTGAAATATCGAGTGCGAGAAACGATCCGGTAAGGAAAAACAATTTCACGAATAAGAAAGATGCCGCACCAAAACCCCTGTAAACAAAGATGTCGGCAAGATAAGCGCCGAATTTCCCCAGCCAGTTGTGGGCTTTCTCGTTGCGGTTTGCTATGGCATCAACGACACTTTGGTCTTCGTGCCCATGAATGTAAAAAGAGATGAATGCGACGAGCAGTGCGACAGAAAACAAGATCAGCAGGCTCCCGAGAAGCAATTTATGCTGCCTTGTGATTTTCCAGGAACGTTTCGATTCCGGTTTTGCGTCTGTTTTGTCTGTGGTTTCCTTTTTTATCGTTTTTGCCATTCTGGATTGAAATAATTGCTATAAAAATAGAGAATAAAATCGGATTTGTAAACTATAAAAATTTAGGGACATAAATAAGCAAACCGATCGCAATGGCGGTCAAAGCCGCAAAAAATACCGATCCCGCAGCGATGTCCTTGATGAAACCGATCCGCTCATGATAATTTGGATGGATGAAGTCGGCGATTTTCTCGACCGCAGTATTGAGGCCTTCAATGGCCAGCACCAAACCGATTGCAAGCGTCTGGAGCATCCATTCGGTGGCCGAAATGTGAAAGTAAAAACCGGCGACTACCATCAGGATTGCAATCGAAAACTGCACCATGACGCTGTGTTCGGTCGTGATGAGCTTGACGGCGCCCTTAAAGGCAAAACCCATGCTTTTCCATCTTCCGGTAAAAAATGTATTGTCTTTTTCGAATTCCATTGTATATGATTAAAGGGCGGCCAACGCGGCATCGTAATCCGGTTCGTCTGCAATTTCAGGAACTTGTTCGGTATAGACGATATTTCCGTTCTCATCGATGACAATCACGGCACGCGAATGCAGTCCGGCGAGCTTGCCGTCGGTCATTTCGAGTCCGTAATCCTTACCGAAACTTCCGTCCCTGAAATCTGAAAGCGGAACCACATTCTCCAAACCTTCGGCACCACAGAAACGTTTCATGGCGAAAGGCAGATCGCGCGCGATGCACAAAACGGTCGTATTGGTCAAACCGCTCGCTTTTTCATTGAAATGCCTTGTCGAAGCCGCGCAGGTCGGCGTATCGATACTTGGAAAGATATTGAGGACCAGTTTGCTTCCCGCGAAATCGGCGAGCGAAACGGTCGACAGGTCGGTTTTTACAAGTTTAAAATCGGTTGCTTTGGTATGTGTTTTCGGCAGTTCGCCGCTGGTATGTATCGGATTTCCTCCTAAAGTGATCGTGGCCATCGTTGTGTTTTTGATTAGGGTTCAAAAATAGGAAATAAAATTGAGAAAGGGACAGGGGAAAAGAAACATGAAGCAGAAATTAAGAAAAGGAAAAACAGGTAGGAAAAGAGAAAAGAAGCAAGAGACAAGAAAATGAAAAATCAGGTTAAACCAAGATTACGGGAATTTCCGGCTGGCCGGTCGCGTTAGGGATGGAAGCAAAGTGCCGTGCACTGCGGACAGCCCGGACCGAAGGCAACGCCATAAAAAAACGCCTTCATTTCTGAAAGCGCCTTTTCCCCAAATCTATATTTTACTTATCGATGGAACCCAAAACCCGTTGCATAAATGCGTTCAGGGCTTCTTTTTTGTCGGTTCCTGATTGGACCATTTTGTTGACTTCGAGTGCGCCGTACATATTGGAAATCAGTTCGCCGATAACGTCGAGCTCTTCGTCTTTGAGCGAAGAAACTTCGGTCAGGGCTTCGAGCACTTCGATGGTTTCAATGAGATAATCCTCATCGTTTTCTTCGATGAATTGCGTCAGGTGTTTGATTACGGGTAGTTTCATCGTTATAAAATTTCTGCGACCAATTCATTCAGCACTTCCGCTTTGTTCGTCTGCGTTTCATTTTTGAGTACGCCATTCACGAAAGTGGCAAACGTAGGCAGGTTGGAAACATTGGCGAGTTTTCGCGATTCCGGCGCATTTTCGGCATCGACGATTACGAAAGTCACGCCTTCATTTTCGGAAGCGAGTTTCTTGAATTTCGGTTTCATAATACGGCAATTGCCACACCAGGATGCGGAAAATTGCACGACTACTTTTTCGTTATTTTGGACGATATCGGTTAAGGTGTCGTCTATGAGTTCTAATAGCATATGATTTAATTGATAATTGACAATTAATAATGGATAATTATCAATTGTCAAATAATTATTTAGTTATTCAGATAAGAAGCAACACCTTCTCTCGTCGCAAACATCGCTTCTTTGCCTTCTTCCCAGTTCGCCGGACAGACTTCGCCTTTTGTCTGTACGTGTGTGTAAGCGTCGATCAGCCTGATGTATTCGTTTACATTTCTTCCCAATGGCATGTCGTTGACACTTTCGTGGAAGATTTTGCCGGTTTCGTCAATGAGGTAAGTCGCACGATACGTTACATTAGAACCTTCGATGATAATCGAATCGGTTTCTTCGCTGTAACCCGTAGATTCGATGTCGAGGATTCCGAGGATGTTGGATAAATTTCTGTTGGTATCAGCAAGGATCGGATAGGTTACGCCTTCAATCCCGCCGTTATTTTTTGGCGTGTTGAGCCAGGCAAAATGCACTTCGTTGGTGTCGCAGGATGCGCCGATGACGATGGTGTTCCTGTTGTTGAATTCGGGTAAGGCAGCCTGAAAAGCGTGCAGTTCGGTCGGGCAGACGAAAGTGAAATCTTTCGGATACCAGAAAAGCAATACTTTCTTGTTATTGTTTACGGCTTCTTCAAAGATGTTGATTTTGAGGTTGTCGCCCATTTCTGAAATGGCGTCTACTGAAATGCTTGGGAATTTTTTACCGACTAAAGACATAATTGTATGGATTTAAATGTTATTATTTTCTGCTGCAAAAATAGCGACAACAACTGCTTGTGTGCAATCAGAAAATATGATAATTTTTGATTTTAAAATAGGATTTGGCTATACTTGGAAGCGCACTGAGAATCACGCGATTTTTAAGGCAAATCTGTGAAAGACCGTCAGTTTTTTAGAATTAAAATTTCGGATTTCCCATTTTTAAAATTGGTTTGATATATTTGTCGCACGTTAAAATTTTTAAAATAAATTTACACCGCAAACATTAATTCCTCTTTCACCATATGAGTCTATTCAGAAAAAAAACCGTCCAGGATATATTAAGGCAGGTCGAAAAAAATGAGGCCGACGGGCACAATACGCTAGGGAAGCACTTAACCACCCGCGATCTGACCGCTTTCGGGATTGCGGCTATTGTTGGCGCCGGAATTTTCAGCACCATCGGAAAAGCCAGCGCTGATGGCGGACCTGCGGTGATTTTCCTGTTCCTTTTTACGGCTTTGGCCTGTGGATTTGCCGCTTTCGCTTATGCGGAATTTGCCTCGATGGTTCCGGTTTCGGGAAGCGCCTATACGTATTCGTATGTCGCTTTCGGTGAAATCATCGCATGGATTATCGGCTGGGCGCTGATCATGGAATATGCCATTGGGAACATCACCGTCGCCATTTCGTGGAGCGATTACTTCACCGGATTGCTCGACAGCATGGGACTGCACCTGCCGCAATATGTACAGATGGATTATCTCACCGCTTCGAACGGATTTAAGGATGCGACGGCGCTGATGCAGGGCGGAAAGACTTTTGAAAACCTAAGCGCCGGATTGCAGAGCGCCTATACGGCCTGGACGACTTCGCCAACCATCGGCGCTTTTCACCTGGTGGCCGATTTGCCTGCTTTGTTTATCATCGTACTCATTACGGCTTTGGTCTACCGCGGCATGAAAGAATCGCGCAACGCCAGCAATATGATGGTTGTCGTGAAATTATGCATCATACTTTTAGTGATTGCGGTCGGTGTATTTTATGTCGATACGGACAATTGGCATCCGTTTGCACCGAATGGCGTTGGCGGCGTACTCAAAGGCGTTTCGGCTGTTTTCTTTGCCTATATCGGCTTTGATGCGATTTCGACCACAGCTGAGGAATGCAAGAATCCACAGCGCGATTTGCCGCGCGGGATGATGTGGGCAATTATTATCTGTACGGTTCTGTATGTCATTATCGCTTTGGTTTTAACCGGAATGGTCAATTACAGCGAACTCAACGTTGGTGATCCGCTCGCTTTCGTGTTCGATAAACTGAACCTCAAATGGATGTCGGGAATCATCGCCGTAAGCGCCGTAGTTGCGATGGCGAGCGTGCTGTTGGTTTTCCAGATGGGACAGCCAAGAATCTGGATGAGCATGAGCCGCGACGGATTGTTGCCGAAACGCTTTTCCAAAGTGCACCCGAAATACAAAACACCTTCATATGCCACGATTGTCACGGGTTTTGTCGTGGCCATTCCGGCCTTGTTCCTCAACCTGACGATGGTGACCGACTTATGCAGCATCGGAACTTTATTTGCATTCGTACTCGTTTGCGCCGGGGTTTTGGTATTGCAGAATAAGAAAGACATCCCGAGAGGGAAATTCAAGACGCCATATATCAATTCGAAATTCGTTTTCCCGGTCGCATTGATTGCCGGGCTGATATTCGCCTTTACCTATAACAAACCGGCAACGATGGCTTTCATTACGAATGAAAAGCAAATCAACAACCCCGAAACTATTGTGACTTCGCTGGATGAAACACAGACGAAAACGGTCTATGATTTCCTTTCGGCAAAAAATGTCACTGAAAATAAGACGACCGATCTCGAAGCATTGCTCAGCAGTTACAACACCGATGATGCGGTTTACAAAAACACGGTTGAGAGCCTGCCAATTGACAACAGCCTCAAATATGAAAGCGGTTTCAGCCTTTTCAAGCATAAGATTCCGATGTGGATTTTCCTGATCGTTCTGGTCGGACTCACGTTCTGGTCGATCAAAGAAAACCTGTCGCTGATTCCGTTACTCGGATTGGTCTGTTGCTTGTATATGATGGCCGAATTAAGCGTGTGGAACTGGATTTATTTTACCATCTGGCTGTTATTGGGATTGTCGATTTACTTTGGCTTCAGCCGAAAGAACAGCAAGCTTAACATCCGATCGTAAAATATAAGTATTCAAAAAAGTCCGTTTGAGAATTGTTTCAAACGGACTTTTTTATTTGTGGAAAATCGTTAAAGCTTGATGAATTTCCGGACAGTCTTTCCGTCTTTCGAATATAAATTAATAAAATACGTTCCGACCGGCAAATGTGAAACGTCAATCGTTCCCTGTTTTAATTCCGATGCAGATAAAAGCAACTGGCCGAGATTATTATAGATTTCAGCACGCTCGATAATTGTGTTCTGAGTTTCTAATTTCAATATTTCCTTAACCGGATTGGGATAAATCACAATAGCATCATTTGCATCGAAGCCTGCAGTTTTCAAAACCGCTATCGTCGTGCTCGTGGTATTCGTGATAATCGGAAAATTGTAATCAAAGTAAATCGATGCGTGATTTTCGATCACATTCCCAATTGCCAATCCTGCAGTCGGTTTAACTTTAAAAGCGACGAAACCATGGCTTTCGGCCTCATTTTCAGAAGCAGTGGGCAAGTTTATGTTTTCAAAAACGAAGTCGGTTTGCTTGCCATTGGAGATTCTTGTAAAAGGATGGCTGCCTGAAATCACCTGTAATGTACTCGCGTCCAGATTGTCTTCAAGCAAATCTTTGACTGCCACTTTTGAAGCTGCGGCGGTTCCTGTATTCTGAAAACGGATTATGTAATGTAAATAATCACCGGCTTGTTCGGGTGTGATAAATTCGCCTTCCTGAACTATTTTATCATTCGGGTCTAAAGACGCCACAACGGCCTGGCTGATTGTTGAAGTGTTGTTTGCAGGCGTTTCATCCGTCGCGGCGGAAGCAATCGCAGCGGTGAAGTTAAGGGTGTCGCCGATATTAACCGGAGGTACATCCGTTGGTAAACTGACCTGCATCTGCAAGTTTATTGAGCCTGTTTCAAGAGGGTAGAGGTCGCTGAAATTCCAGGTCAACACGTTGCCGGTTTGAACCGCCACAGGTGAAGCTGATAAGAGATCAAGCACACCGTCATCGAAAACTAATGAAACGGAACCGGATTGTATCGTTGTTCCGGCATTTTGATAACTAAGATGATAAAAAGGATGACCGCCTGGCAACGTATTGGTAACGGGAAGCATCGAAATTTCAAGGTCCGGGTGCACGCCGTTTGGAGTGATACAGAAATTAGCGGTTTCCGAATTTCCTGTTCCTGAAAAATTAAATGTGTATTCCAAAGGCGAGATCGTGAAATTCGGATTGGTCATATTTGCGACAATAGTGACGTCGGTATTGAGGCTGTTAAGGTTATAACTGCCGGTGCTTGTCGTATAAATACCGGCTCCGTTGACTGATATTGTTGCCGGAATATAATTGTTGTTGATTGGGATGTTACAATCGGCCGCGGTCGTCCCGTAACTCAGCGTTCCATGGATATTGTTCAATAATAATGAATTGCCCGAAATGTTCACATCGTCCACAATCCAGCGATCACCGTTTGTAGCCGCAGAAGGTTGGGTATAGACACGGACAAAAGCAATATAAACAGTCTGTCCGACAAAACCACTCAATGATACGGTTTGCTGACTGAAATCTGCAAGATTACCGCCGCCGAAAATTTCTGTTTCAGTCCATGTAGCGACGGTAGTGAAGCTCCCGGGAATGTTTTGCGAAGTGGTCGACAAGCGAATCTGGTAAAGCGTTCCCTGATCTCCGGCAAGTGTCTGTCTGCTGAACATAGTCACCATTCCGTCTCCTGTAAGCGCAATAGGCGGCGTAACGAGCCAGTCTTCAGAAGTATTGCCTGCACCGACGTTTTGCCTGTTCGCAAAAGCACCCGCACCGCTCATTCCCTGAAAAGGCGTCCCGTCGGTACTTGTCCAAGTCGGATTTCCGGCGACATTGCTGAAAGTCGTCCAACCGAGCGGCGGGAATAGATTGGTGTTGAAATCTTCAATAAATTGGGATTGTGCCGAAATTGCTATAACCAACAAAAAGAATAAGAGGAATTTTTTTATCATGATTTCAATATTATTGTTTGATAAATTTTTTAACAGCCTTTCCATTGTCTGAAAGGATTTCGATAAAATAGGTGCCGGTTTTTAATTCGCCCACAACAATCGTTTTACTTTGACCTGAAACGGTCTTTATATATTTTCCCGAAACATCGTAAATCGTAATTTTTGTGATTGTAACATTTTCGGATAAATTGACAGCAATAACTTCGGTTGCAGGGTTCGGAGTCACGGTAAAGTCAAAACCATCCTCAGATTTTTGGGTTCCGAGTGTACAATTGCAGTCGCTACCCAGTAAAATATTCTGCGCGTTCGACCACGAACTGGTGATTGCCATCTCTTCGCCCGGATCGATGCAAACTTCGGTGAGCAGCGGACATTCGTCGAACCAGATCGAAGGCAATGGCGGCGGCCCGTTTGTCCTGCCGATATAATAGTTCGAAATGACATTGTTTTTGATTGAAAAATACGTCAGGTTCGGATTTCCGGAACACCAAAGAATTTCCACGGCAGTGCCGCAAACATCTATCGAAGAAAAGTTATTGTCTTCGCAATTGATGTCATACAATTGGTGGCTTCCCGAAAAATAAACGTTGGTCAGGTTGTTATACGAACAATTGAGACGATACAGCAGCGGCGCCCCGGAAAGATCCAGTGCAGTCATGTCATTGTAGTTGCAATATAAATTGGTAAGGCTGGCCAATCCGGCTAGTGACAAGGATGCGATTTGGTTTCCGCCGCAACTGAGATAAGTAACATTTGAAAAATTTTCAAGCCCAATGAGATTGGCTATCGCCTGATTTTCAATGGTTAGTGCGGTTACGGCGAGTGCCTCACTCATTTGAATCTCACCGTCATTATCAGTATCGACGTCGGCGTCGGCTACCAGATCGCCGTCGGTATCGCTGCAGACCGTATTGACGAGCGCATTTTTTAAGGCCGTGTCAGGAATATTGACAATCTGTGCATTTGCGATAAAGCCAAATAACAGCCAAATAATAAAGTAGCGTTTTTTCATAACATTGAGTTTGAAGTAAATATAAAAAAATAATCCACCTGAAAATGACTTCAGGTGGATTATTACATAATCAAGCTTTGATTATTGCACCATTGCTTCGGCCTGCAAAACGCCGATTTCTTCCATGCATTGGCGCATCATTTTGTATGTCCGCGCGATGTCGTTGTCCAATCCAATCGAAAAACGGATCAGTCCATCCGTCAACCCCATTTCTTCCTGCTCTTCAAGCGGGATTTCCGATGAGGTCGATGTCCCCGGCGCGCTGAATAACGTCTTGTAAAATCCAAGGCTCACGGCAAGGTATCCGAGGTTTTTCTGCTGCATTAGTTCCATCAGCTCATTCGCTTTGTCAAGGCTGCCAACATCCACGGTCATCATGCCGCCAAAACCATATTCCGGATTGATCATGTTTTTATACAACTCATGGCTCGGATGGCTTTCGAGTCCGGGATAGACGGTCTTCAACCCGTTTTCCTCAAAACGCCTGGCCAAAAACATCGCGTTGTGGCTGTGGTGTTTCATCCTGAGGTGCAACGTCCGCAAATTTTTCATCACACTCGCCGAACGCAGGCTGTCCATCGTTGGCCCCAACAACATGCTCGCACCCGAATTCACGTTTTTGAGCGCATCGATAAATTCCCGCGATGCACACGTAACGCCGCCAACGGTATCGCTGCTGCCGTTGATGTATTTGGTAAGGCTGTGGATCACGACATCGGCGCCCAGTTTGGCCGGAGCGACAGATAAAGGCGAAAACGTATTGTCGACCACGAGTTTGAGTTTGTGTTTCTTTGCGATTTTTGCCAATGCTGAAATATCGGCTACCTCGAGTAATGGGTTGCTGACCGTTTCGCAGTATAGTACTTTGGTTTGAGGCGTAATCGCGGCTTCTACCTTTTCCATTTTTGTAATGTCGACAAAAGAGGTCCTGATCCCGAAACGCGGCGCAAAGTTTTTGAGGAACGCATAGGTTCCGCCATAAATCGTACGGCTCGACACAATGTGGTCGCCATTGCCACACAATTGCAGCAAGACTGGCGTTATGGCGCCCATTCCGGATGCCGAAACATTGGCGGCTTCCGTACCTTCCATAGCGGCGATGGCCTGGTCGAGGTAGAGGTTGCTTGGCGAGGAATGCCTCGAGTAAAGATAGCAGCCTTCGGCGTTGCCTTCAAAAGTGTCGAACATGGTTTTTGCCGAAAGGAACGTATAGGTGGAGGAATCTGAAATCGACGGATTTACGCCACCGAATTCGCCAAAATATTGAAGGTCCTGGATGTTGTCTGCGGGATTGAAAGGGTTCATGGTTGTAGGTTTTACTTTTGTTTATATCGTCAAAAATAAAGAACAGGCCTTTAATTTGTCAACCAAAGGAGAAGTATTCAGTTTATTTATCGGTTAAATTTAAAATTTATAGATAATTTTGCTTTTTCAGATACGAATTCATTCCAAACACCGAAAATATATCAGATGACCTTAGACGCCACCGACCGGAAATTGCTGACACTGCTGCAATCCGACAGCAAAAAGACCACAAAAGAATTGTCGCTCAGGCTGAACCTTTCGGTGACAGCGGTTTACGAACGCGTCAAAAAACTGGAGCGTGAGGGCATCATTGATAAGTATGTCGTGCTGTTGAACCGCAATAAGATCCAAAAAGGTTTTGTCGTATTCTGCCATATCAAACTGATCCAGCATGCCCGGGAATACCTCACCAAATTTGAAAGTGATGTCACGCGGCTCGACGAAGTGCTCGAGTGTTTCCATGTGAGCGGCGACTATGATTACATCCTCAAAGTGTGCGTGGAAAACATGGAAGCGTACCGCGAATTTATGGTGACCAAACTCACGACACTAAAGCATATCGGCAGCACGCACAGCACTTTTATGATTTCGGAAGTAAAAAATACGACGGCATTTTCCTTATAAAAAGCCTGTCTTTTGAACAGGCTTTTGTTGTTTAAAGGGCAATACAATGGTCAGATTTAATTTCAGTCAATCTTTTCCAATACCATTTTTTCGGTCCCGATAATTTTCTGCTGGCCGGGTCTGACTTTTGAAAGAATGGCCTCAAGGATGGGAAGCATATTATTCAATCCGTGTGTCTTGATCAGAAAATTCCATACGGGCTCGAATTTTTTCCAGCCGCCGGTATAGCAAAAATGCTTGAGCTTGTGCTTATCCGATTCATGATTGGCACTGGATTTAATAATATTCTTCCAACTGTAAAATTCCTTATATGCCCAGTCGTAACCGTTCTTCAATTCTTCAGGCGTAAGATTCGCTGTTTTGTAAACGACATTACGCGTGTCATACAGATTCCAGTTTTTGGTCAGGATGCGGTCCTGGCTTTCCATGTTCTTGTATAATTTCGTTCCCGGATATGGCGTCAGCACATGATAAGTCGATGTCGTGATCGCGTTTTCCACGCCCCAGTCGACCGTGCGCTTAAAAACATCCTTGTCGTCATCGTCGAGCCCGAACACAAAACTCCCGTTAATCATAATTCCAAGCGAGTGCAGTTTTTTCACGGCAGTGACATAATCTTTTTCGAGGTTCTGTTTCTTGTTTCCCTGCCGGAGATTGGCGGGCGAAAAGGTCTCGAACCCCACAAACAAACTGCGCAGTCCCGCATCGGCGGCCTTTTCGATCAGATTGCCGCGCAGCACCGAATCGACCGTAGCCGCGCCCTGAAAAATGCGGTTCATGCCTTTCATGCCTTCAAACAATTCGGCCGCAAATTTGGCGTTGCCGAGCAAATGGTCGTCGAGGAAATACAAATGTTTTCCAGGAAGCCGGTCGATTTCAGCTAGTGCATCGTCGACGGCCTGCGTATAGAAGGATTTCCCGCCTTCAAAAAAAGCATCCTTGTAGCAGAAATCGCAATGGTGCGGACAACCGCGCGTCACGACAATCGAATTCGGAACCAGATAACGGTTTCTCTTGATCAGGTCGCGACGGATCGGCGGAATCTTATCCAGGGTGCGAATCGATGAACTGTAAACCTTTTTCGGGCATTTATTCTTAAAATCCCGAAGGAATTCCGGAAAGGTTTCCTCGCCCGGGCCCAGAAAAATCGAATCGGCATGAGGGGCGGCTTCGTGCGGCAGCGAGGTCACGTGCAATCCGCCAAGGATGACATAGCAACCACGGCTTCGGTAATCGTCGGCCATTTTGTAGGCGCGATAGGCGTTGGTGATGTAGACCTGAATCACCACAAGATCGGGTGTGTCGTCGAGGCGCAATTCTTCCACATGCTGGTCCTGCAAATCGATTTCGTCGTCGGGCGAAAGATAGGCGGCCAGAGTGGCGAGCCCGAGCGGCGGAAACAGCGAATATTTAATCGGGCGCCAAAACGGACTTTCGGCTTCGGCGAGCGCGGGCAATATCATTTTGACTTTCATATCATTTGAGGTTGTTTTTTTGGAACAATATTCTGCGCACGCGCGTTTTCCCGAAAAGGTTCATCAGAAAGGAACACGCGATAATCCCGAAATCGATCAGCATCGTATGGCATTCGAAATACAATCTGTCAAAAAACCACGAGGTCTTGCGGTGCTGTCCGCCGTAAAGCTGCGCGAATCCGGTGATTCCGGGTTTGATTTGCCATCGGTGGGAATGGAATTCGTCGTTCCAGCCCAATCGGTCAATGTCAAATTTGGTCAATGCCCGCGGCCCTACGATGCTCATGTCGCCTTTGAGCACATTGAAGAACTGCGGCAATTCATCGAGTCCGGTTTTTCGCAAAATAACCCCTGTTGGCGTGGGTTTTTCATCAATGAGTGTTTGGAATTTGAGGATCATGAAAGGAACTTTCGCAATTCCGATACGTTCCTGCCTGAAAAGAACCGCATGCTTTTCGCGGAATTTCAGCAGCAGCGCAATAACTGCCATCGGAACACCGAAAACGGCCAAAGCGATTGCTGAAAAAAGAAGGTCGAATAACCGTTTCATCGATTAATTCCAATCTATTTTGCGGGAGAAATACATCACGGCGCCCAGAATCAGGAACAATCCGATGCTTCCGAAAAGAAGCGCGTAATTTTCAAGCTGGATGATCACATAGATAAATCCGTAAAGGGCGGTCAGCGAAAGCGCGATGAATACCGGAAATTTCCTGTTTTTCAATATCGAAACCGAATACAGCGAAATCAAAGCAATCACCGAAACACCCGAAATCAGGTAAGCCAGCATAAAGCTACTGTGCTCTGTGATCGAAATCAGCAGCGTGTAGAACATAATCAAAGCCAATCCGATCATTGTATATTGGAAGATGTGGATCTTGATTTTACTGATGGTTTGGATCAAAAAGAAAATCAAAAATGTCAATCCAATCACGAGAAATCCGTATTTTGACGCGCGGTCGTTCTGCACATATTGGTTCACCGGAAGGTAAAAATCGACGCCGAACGCATATTGCTTCAGATCGGGTAAAACCTCAAATGACTGCTGCGAAAAAGCGCGGTTGATATGCAGCACTTTCCAGTCGGCGACGAAGTTTTTGTCGGTGATGACTTTAGTCTTATCATCCGGAAGGAAATTCCCGGTAAAACTCGGCGAATTCCAATTCGACGTCATATGCGCATCGGTGGTTTTGCCAATCGGGACCATCTTAATCTGGCCGCTTCCGTTGTAGGTAATGTTGAAATTGAAATTGGTCGACACATTATCATGCAGCGCAATCGCGTCGATGTAGCCGGTTTCGAGCGCTTCGACCGAATCCTGTTCGGTATTGTAAACCGGTTCAAAAACATACGAGTTTGCCCCGAGTTTTATTTTCACCTCGTCACGGATGCTTTTGAGATTGGTGGTATGGATCAGGATGGTCGCTTTGTTCCATTCGATATCGGCGTCGGGAATGTTTTTCGGACTGAAATCGGGTTTGAGGTAGTTGCCTTCGAACTTCATTTTTGCCGTAAAGACAACCGATTCATAATTGCTGCGTTTAAGTGGTTTCGTAGTTACGTCGGAATTGTTCTTCAGCGTTTGCGGAAAGAAATAAGCATATTCCGTTGCCGTCGTTTTCTCGGTTGTGGCGACTTTCGTTTTCTCATTTATCGAAACGGTTTCCGTGTAAGTTTTATAAGGCACTTTGATGATCGGGCCATAGAAATAGACATTCTTGCCCCATTTTCCGGTGGTTTCCGATACGACTTCCTTTTGCCGGATTGAGCGTTCTTTGATAAGATCCTGTACGAAAAACAGCGGGATTAAAAGAATCAGCGTCAGCATGCCGACCATGATCATGCGTGCGGTGTTTGATTGAAAGAAACCGGGTTGGGTTTGTTTTTCAGGTGTTTCCATAATGAAAGTTTTAAAAGGGTTGGTTTATAAAAAATAAGAGATAGACATAAAGGATAATGACCGGAATATTGGCGAGCATGAGGAGCATTTTTACCGCCAGATATTCACGTTCCGACTTGTGAATGGTGAAATAATAAAACAGGTGGATGAAGACGATGGCATTGAGCACGACCTCGACAATGAGGTACACCAACCCGAAAATAAAGATCCAGTCATATTGCGGGAATAATTTGCCTGCAATCATAAAAATGGTACCAATTCCGAAAGATGCAATCGCCATATGCGTTGAGAATTCTCCGGCTTTTCTTAAATATTGAAGTGGTGACATGACTATTCGTTTTATTTTTTGGCGTGAATCCTGAAAAAAGAGTAGGAGAGGAAAAGAAACAGGCCATAGCCGAGCGAAAATCCGACGGCGCGCAGTTCGAACAGCAGCATCGGAATATCTGTGATTAGTTCAATCGGATTACTGATAATATCCCAGCTGTTGTATCGCAGAAATCGCCCGAGGTAAATTCCGAATCCCGAAAGCAGGCAGCAGCCGAAAATGAATAGCCGGGCGATCTGTGAAGTGAATTTGGTTTCCCATATTTCCTGCATCTTTATAATCGACAGGAATCCGAAAGCGATGCCGTTCCACGAAAATGAGGTCAGCAGTAAAATGTCGAACCAGGCCGGCATTGAACTTTCGCCTTTAAAATGCAGGAAATCGGTAATGATATAAGGCGCATTCGGAAGGAAAAGCAGCCACACAAAGGAAAAGGCTAACAGCAGTGATTTGCGTTGCGTGATTTTCGGATTCGATTCGATGATGAAAGTCACCAGAAACGGGATCCCGGCAAGGATCAGGTTCCAGATCAGGAATCCGTAGAAAATCGACGCTGTAACAATCATGCGGAACAATAGCAGGCTGAAGTTGAAAATGACCAGCGCATACAGGCTGGCGTCTTTCGGGTTGGTTTTGGTTAAGGTAATATTCATAATTATATTTATAAAGTACTTTGTATTTCAAAGTAAATGAATAAAAAAAGGGACTAACTTTTCTGTATTAATTTTTCAAGCGCCTCGATGTGTTCGCGGAACGCTTTTTTGCCGTCTTTGGTGGCGATGTAACTCGTATTTGGTTTTTTCCCGATGAATTGCTTTTCGATCGAGATGTAATTTTCCGCCTCGAGCGCCTTGGTATGGCTCGCGAGATTCCCGTCGGTAACACCGAGCAATTCCTTGAGTGTATTAAAATCAGCCGAATCATTGACCATGAGCACCGACATGATGCCGAGCCGGATGCGGTGATCAAAAGCCTTGTTGATATTTTGTATGATGTTTTTCAAGTGACTATAGATTATTAATTGTTCCTGTCGTATTTGAAATACATGATACTGCCGTAAATGATGTGGCAAACGCCAAAGCCGAGTGCCCAGAATTCCAGTGCATAACCGGAATATTCCGTGGTGATCAGTCCTAAAATCACAACTGTTATCCCGAGATAGCGTATATCACGCAAAGTGTATTTACTCGCATTCACACAGGCAAGTCCGTAGAAAATCAAAGTTATCGGAGCAATGAGACCGTAACTTTCGTTGCGCAACAGCAGGAAGGCAAAAATGCCGCCCGTAACCAACGGAATCAGGAAATTTACCACCATCCTTTTCGCCGTACTGTTCCAGATTTTCTCTTCAGCTTTCTTCGCCTTAAAATAGGTCAGGATAAAGGCTGTCGCCACCGAAAGCACTAAAACCGTCACCGCCGTAAGTACCATCATTTTGAAGGTATTGCTTTCGAGTGTGACATAACTGTCGCGGCTGTGTTTCAATATCCCATTGGCAATGTAAGCACCAATAAGTGCATAGATTCCGGCCATTACTCCGGCCAGACCGCTCAGGGAAATAAATGTCGACGAGCGATTCATCAGGTTTTTGATGTCGTGGATGTCCTGCAGGTAATTTTTCTCTTCCATGATTAAAGTACTTTGAATAGCAAAGTAAATATAAAAAGATTTTATGGCAAAACTTTTTAGGGATTATTTTGGAATTATTTTTTAACCGCAAAGAACACAAAGGACTCGCAAAGAAAAACGCTAAGTTTTCTTTTATAAAACGTAATACAGCTTCTTAACTTTGCGAAAAACTCCTTTTACTTTGCGATAAAAAAATCTTTCACTTCGCAGTAAAAACCACCAAAACTTAATGGTTTGAAATAATTTTATCTTCAAACAAAAAACCGTAATTTTGTGCAGCGAAAAATAAAAACACACAAAACACCAATATACTATGAGTTCATTTGACGTTGTCGTTATAGGTTCAGGCCCGGGCGGTTATGTTGCCGCCATCCGTTGTTCCCAACTGGGATTTAATACCGCCATCATTGAAAAATACCCAACATTAGGCGGAACTTGCCTCAATGTCGGATGCATTCCTTCAAAGGCGCTTCTCGATTCCTCGCACCATTACCACGACGCGGTTTCGCACTTTAAGGAGCACGGCATCGAAATCAGCGGCGACATCAAGATCAATATCGAACAAATGATTGCGCGCAAGGCTTCGGTCGTAGACCAGAATGTCAGCGGGATCAAATATTTGATGGATAAAAACAAGATCACCGTTTTCGAAGGCGTAGGTGCTTTCGAAGATGCTACGCATATCAAAGTGACCAACGGCAAGAAATCGGAAACGATTGAAGCGAAAAATACGATCATCGCAACCGGATCCAAACCATCTTCATTGCCATTTATCAAAATCGATAAGGAAAGGATCATCACTTCGACTGAAGCGTTGAAATTGACCGAAGTGCCAAAACACCTTGTCGTCATTGGCGGCGGCGTGATCGGGTTGGAGCTCGGACAGGTCTATTTAAGATTGGGCGCACAGGTTTCTGTACTAGAATATCTCGACCGTATTATTCCGGGAATGGACGCCGGACTTTCTAAAGAACTGACGAAAGTATTGAAAAAACAAGGCATGAAATTCTACACGTCACACAAAGTGAAATCGGTGGAAAGAAAAGGCAAAACCGTAACCGTCCAGGCCGAAAACGCCAAAGGCGAAACCATCACGCTCGAAGGCGATTATTCGCTCGTTTCTGTTGGACGCAAACCATTCACCGATGGATTGGCCGCTGACAAAGCAGGCGTGAAGATCACTGAAAGAGGCATGGTGGATGTCAACGACCATCTGCAAACCAATATCCCAAATATCTACGCAATCGGCGATGTCGTTCGTGGCGCGATGCTCGCACACAAAGCCGAAGAAGAAGGCGTCATGGTGGCAGAAATTTTAGCCGGACAAAAACCGCATATCGATTACAACCTGATTCCGGGCGTCGTTTATACCTGGCCCGAGGTTGCCGCAGTCGGGAAAACCGAAGAGCAACTCAAAGAAGCGGGCGTGAATTATAAAGTGGGCAGTTTCCCGATGAAAGCGCTTGGCCGTTCGCGTGCCAGCGGCGATACCGACGGTTTCGTAAAAATATTGGCCGACGCCAAAACGGATGAGGTTTTAGGTGTTCACATGATTGGTGCCAGAACCGCCGACCTGATCGCTGAAGCCGTAACCGCAATGGAATTCAAGGCTTCTGCAGAAGACATCGCCAGAATGTCGCACGCGCATCCAACTTATGCCGAAGCGGTCAAAGAAGCGGCTTTGGACGCTACGGATAAGCGTTCGATTCATATGTAAAATAATTGACAGTTAACAATTGATAATTGATAACGTTGCTGATTGTGAGAAAAAAAACCGATTTTCCGGAGTTGCTGGAATAATCGGTTTTTATTTTTCGTAATGAAACTTGTCTCTTGATCTTTCTTTTTCAGGAGCTGATCCCGCTTTTCGCTGCAATCTTTTTGTTTTTAAAGAAAAAACAAAAAGGATTTACACTTCAATCGGGGCTAGGGAAATTGCCCGAAATTCAAATAATTATCAATTGTTAATTATCAATTGTCAAAGGTTTTTGCTTCCTCAATTTTCTGTAAATGAATATTCCGAGGAACGCCAGCAGGAACAACGACCAGAACTGTACGACATACGCGATGATGCGTTCTAAAATAAACCAGCCTGTTTTGAGTCCGTCAAGGATTTCAAGTCCGAAATTGCCATAGCTTTCCGGGTTTTTCTCAATCGCCACCAATTCCTGCTTCACCGACTCGTTCTGGTAAAGTGCCAGTGTAATCGTACTGAAATTCACCTGGTCGCGCAACGACAGGTTCTCAATCGCGGCATTGTCTTTCTGTTCCTGTTTGTCTAAAATGTTGTTTTCGGCATCGTTGATATCGATTAGTTTTTTGCCTTTCCTGTCGATGTCATTCTCGAGTCTTTTGGTATGGTTTGTTGTGCGGCTTTGCGCGAGTTGGTTCGACAGCATCTTCAACGCCACGTCGTCGGCTTTGATGACGCGGTAATCTAGAAAATCGACTTCGCAGCGTATCGTTTTGATTACGGTGTCGAGCCTTGTATTCGGGATGCGGATGGTGATGTTGTTCTCGACAGTATATTTGGTGGTTTCGAGCGTGCTGTCCTGGCTCACTATGGTCGAATGTTTCCCGTCGATGTGGCTTTGCAGGTTCGTGTTGGTTACAATTCCGCCGAATTTAGTGACCGTGTTTTCAATCGCATAAGTCGATTTGGCTACATTTTTTACCTTAAACTTGATGTCGGCCGTTCGCACGAATTTCCGCTTTGGGTCTTTGTCGGCGACTGCCGCGTTGGAGGAGATGATCGTAGAGACGGAATCGGAGGCGGTTGCTTTGCTTTCTGCCGCAACTTCTTCGGTTGCGACGGATTCTTCTTGTGGAGTCTGGGCTTGTTTACAGGAAAATGCCAGTGCGATGACAAACACGGCGAGGCCAGCTTTCGGAATTGTTTTCATAAAATTCATTTTTAAAAATTAGTGTATATGATTAATAAATAAGTAATGTTTGCATCATAAGCCTAAATGAATTTTATTTTTTTAACACAATTGTTGCCGCACTAATAACTGTGCCAAAATTTTCGGGATTGAATACAGACGAAAAATTTATTGTAATTTTGGAAGGTAAAAACCAATTTCTTGAGAACGCCAATCACCAAACACCTTGAAAATCCGCAGCTATTCAAAAGCCAATTGCTGGCTTGGGCGTCTCAGTTCCGCGAGGTTGTTTTTCTGGACAGTAATGATTATCCGCAGCGCTATTCGGAATATGATGCGGTACTTGCCGTTGATGCGCTGACTTCCCTCAAAACCGATTACCACAATGCTTTTGAGGATTTGAAGCAATACCAGCAAACGACAAGAGACTGGCTTTTCGGCTACCTGTCGTATGATTTGAAAAATGATACCGAGGCGTTGCATTCGCGTAATTTTGACGGATTGGATTTTCCGGATCTGTATTTTTTCCAACCAAAAAAGCTCTTTTTCCTAAAAGGAAATGAATTGGAAATTTCTTACCTGAAGATGTGCGATGATGAAATCGCCGAAGATTTTGAGGCGATTTCAGATATGCCGGAAACCGGAAGAAATGCATATAAAAATTTAAATATCGAACAAAGGATTTCGAAAGAAGATTATCTCGAAAAAATCTCCAAAATGCTGGAGCACATCCATCGCGGGGATATTTACGAAGCGAATTTCTGTATGGAATTTTTTGCAGAAAATGCGATAATCGATCCGCTGGAAACCTACCAAAAACTCAATGCGATTTCGGAACCGCCGTTTGCCGTTTTTTTCAAAAACGATAAGCAGTTTTTAATGTCGGCTTCACCCGAAAGGTATCTGAAAAAAGAAGAAAACAGGATTATTTCGCAGCCCATCAAAGGGACTTCCAAACGAAGCGCAGATCCAATCGAAGACGAAAAAAGCAAACAGGAATTGATCGCTTCCGAAAAGGAACGGTCTGAAAACATCATGATCGTCGACCTTGTCCGCAATGATTTATCGCACACGGCGTCAAAAGGTTCGGTGAAAGTAGAAGAATTGTGCGGCGCGTATTCGTTTAAGCAAGTGCACCATTTGATTTCAACTATCGTTTCAGAAGTTGAGCCGCAAGTCGCTGTAATTGAGATCATACGGACAACATTTCCGATGGGAAGCATGACCGGCGCACCGAAGATTTCGGCGATGCAAATTATTGAAAATCTTGAAGAAACCAAACGCGGATTGTACAGCGGCGCAGTCGGATATTTTACACCAACAGGCGATTTCGATTTTAATGTAGTTATCCGCAGTATCTTATTCAACGCAGAAAATCGATATGTTTCTTTCTCTGTCGGAAGCGCAATAACTTCCTTGTCGGATCCTGAACAGGAATATGAGGAATGCCTGCTAAAAGCAAAGGCGATGCGCGAAGTTTTAAGCGCGCTATAAAAGAAAAAATCCCAAAGAAAATTCCCTGGGATTTTAAAATAACCATTTTAATATAAATTAACCCATTTAATTCTTGATCACTTTGTGTGTTTTTGAACCTTTGTCAGCAATTGTTTTTACGAAATAGATTCCGTTTTGAAAGGATGACATATCGATTTTTGTTATCGCGTTTGGCGAATTCTCACTCAATAGCAATTGCCCCCTTACATTATACACTTCAATGCTGTTGATTTTTTCAACAGTGCTGATGTTCAGTATATCAGTCACCGGGTTTGGATACACATTGGTAGCTCCTAGCGTATGCTCTTCTTTAACGCCTAATGTTTCAGGCAATTCAAGACGGAATGCAAACGTATCGCCAAACATTGGGTTGGTATCAAAATTCAATCCCCAACCAGCAACATATCTTCCATCTAACGACATGTTGTTTGAACTGAAAATCGTGTTGCCACCCATATCGATGCCCATGGTTTCAGAAACGTATGCGTTCATGTTGCGGATTCCATCTGTAGCCGTCCATATAAAAGGCGTGAAAACTGCACCCCATCCCCATTCAACGAAAAATCCAACAGCCGTATTACCGTCGGGGCTGATGCCACAAACTGTTCCTGTACCCATGCCTCCGGTGATGTCACCAAGAAGGATTGCTCCAGTTGCTTCGCTCCAAATCCATGGTTGGTTGCCAGTAACCCAGTCACCTTCACCACCAATCCAGGTACCATCTGGTGAAATAGCGCCGCATTCACCCAATTGGTTGTTTTCATCTGTTGCGCTTCCGTTTGGATCCAAGAGTAAAAATTGATTTGGGAAGTAACCGCCAGCCGGGTTTTTTCTCCATACCGCCGATTTCCATGGACCATTAAAATCTTGATAACCTGCAATAACGCTTGCATCATGGCTTACTACATTCCCTCTTGCATTTCTATCAGCGAACATAGTGCCCAAATCGATGGTGCCTTCTGTTTCGTTCCAAGCAAATCCATTTGCGTGAGTCCCTCCATTTGCATATGCGTTTCCAACTACAGTATGGCCATCGCCTGAAATGCTAAATCCTGCGCTCGTATTTCCGTCTACAACGTTGCCTAAGCTTCCAAGTGCGGTCCATTCCTCTGTTGCGAAACTGTAACGTGACATTTCAGCAACAACTTGGCTGTCGATCAATGATTTTCTGTAAAAATTGCCCTGTGATCCAGATACATGGATGCCTTCGCTGGTTATGGCTACAGCATACAATGCAGGATCGCCATTAAATAAGGTTTGGTTGTCCCATGTCCATGTAGCGCCACCGTCAGTTGATCCGTAAATTTGATCGGGAGAACCAGCCAATATCAAATTCTGAGCATCACGCCATTTAACGTCCCTGAAAGTTGTACCTTCTTGGACATCTTGCTGAAACCAAGTTGCTCCTCCGTCGGTTGTTTTGTAGATGTTTTGGTAAGCGGTTGCGATTCCAACCGATTCATTGTAGAAGCTAATTCCAGCCAATGTTCCGCTAACGCTATAAACGGTAGCCCAAGTCAATCCATTGTCTGTTGATTTTTGGACTTTACCGGCATTGGTCACCAAAAAGTAAGTGTCTCCACCCGCGTAGCAAATTTTTTGCGGAATACCATCCAATCCAGTTGCGGTATTCCAGGTTGCTCCACCATCACTTGTGACGTAAACGGCAGAACCTTCTTCGAGGAATGCACCTACAACACCATTCATGTCGTCTTTAAACTTAATCGAAGTGTAATAATAAACAGGGACCATCCCAGCTGGATCCAATTCTACCCAGTCCCATCCACCATTGGTCGTTTTCGCACAATACTGGCTCCATCCAGCAACATAGCCTGTATTTTCGTCTACAAAACTCATCGCTTCAATACCCCTGTTGTCGGTATCAATCCATCTTTCAGACCAGCTTACGCCACCATTGTTTGTCTTGAGGATGACGCACTCCCCACTATTCGTCGAGGAGGTACCGGCAGCAAAACCATACGTTGGTTGGTTTCCTGGAAATTCAATGTTTTTAAAAATGTAGTTGTAATCAGACAGAACATTTCTCTGCCAATCTGTTGAGATAGCGAGTTCTGTATAAGCAGTACCCGACATATAAGCGCCATCTGCAGAAAATTTAGCGGTACCGCCAACACCATTTCCGGCGGTTACGCCTCCGATCGAATAATAATCATTGGTGTCCGGATTCCAGATGTAATAATCGCCGGCTTGAGTCTCGTATCCGGAAAGTAACCCCTGATTTGAAACACCTAGCGCATCAAAGACACCAGGCCTTACGATAAACTGTGCTGACACAGTATGCATTCCAAGTGCACAAGCCAGCAGTGTGAAGATTGTAATTTTTTTCATTGTAATTAATTTAGGTTAATGCTGCGAAAATAATACGCTTCATCCTATAAAACATGTGCGCGTGTGCCTGAATTCGCGAATTCCGATAGGTGATATCGAAATTTAAAATGCTTATTTTCAGCGTTTTAAACGCTATTTTTCAGTTTGGATTTACAATTGTGCAAAAGGCTTGTTTTCTAACGCTTCGCGCTGCATTTTCAGCACCTTATATTTTTTCAGGCTCCTGTAAATGTCAAACAGCAATGCCGCCAGCATGAGCAGAATGAAAGCGGCGAGGGGAATCTGGTAACACAATGCATCCGATTTGATCTGACCGATTTCGGTATCGCTTTCCGCATTGATCTGCAGAATAAACTGGTTGATGGTTTTGGTATCGTTCTTCTTGATCAGTTGCGTGGTTTCGTTGTATTTACGTTGGTAGATTTCATGCTGCGCAATCGCATTGGTTACGAAATAATTATCGGCAAGGCCTTTGTAAATACCTTGGTTCAATACCAGATCGCCCACATCTTCCGACATTTTCGAAGCATCGAGCAATAGTTGTATTGCCGTATCGTATTTTCCCTCGAGCGTATTCACTTCTGCCAATCCTTTATTCGCAAAAGCCTTGAGGCTGTTGGCTTTGATATTGTTGGCGTAGCGATAGGAATCCGTAAAACATATCCGGGCTGAATCGACCTGGTTCAGCGAAAGGAAACAATTGCCCTTGTTGTAAACGATCACGCTGATATTCGCGTAATTAATCGATTCCTGTGCACATTTACTGTAATGATAAAGGGATTTGTTGAAGTAATTCTGCGCAATGTCACAACTCATCTGTTCCTTATAGACCATTCCCCTGATGGCGTAATTGAAGCCGAGCAGTTTGTGGACTTTGAATTTTTGTTTCGAATTATTGGCCACCTGGATCGCTTTGTCGAGGTAAGAATGCGCCTTGTCGTAAATCTTCAATTGCTGGTATTGCACGCCAAGCCGGCTATAAATGATAATCTTAAAGGCATCGTTGTCGATTTTGGGAATCAACTGCGCAGCCTGTACCGCATACTCGAGCGATTTGGCGTAATTTCTTTCCGAGGAATAGCCTGTCGAGATCAACAACAGTGCTTCTATTCTGTCTCTTTGGTCCGCTTTTTTGTCGTTGAGGACGCGTTCCCCGATAAGGATGGCGCTGGCGGGATTTTCATACAATTCGAAATTGGCTTTTTTCAAAAGGCTGTCAATCGGCGTTTGGGCAGAACCGTGTGCGATGATTACAATAAGCAGAAAAAGATAAAGTCCTTTTTTCATGGTATTGGATTTAGGTCAGTTTGCGCCGTCTTGTCTGCCCGGATATCTTCCGACAGGAATTGGATAAAGACATTAGGTGTGATTCCTGTGATGTTTTTAAACACCGCAGAAAAACTGCTGTGTGAAGAAAATCCGCATTCTTCCGCCAGATAACTGACCTTATAGTTCAGGTATTTCGGATCATTCTTAAGCTTCTCAACAATATATTTGATGCGCAGCTCATTGATGTACAGATTGATATTTTTGCCTTTGTATTTATTGACAACTTCCGAAAGGTATTTGGTATTCGTATCAAACAACGCGGCCATCTGCGCCAGCGACATGTCTTTGCTGAGGTATTTTTTGCCGGCTTCGAACTTTTCAAGTTTGGACAGCAGCAGGTCTTCGGTTTCTTTCGGGATCGAGAGGTTTTTCGAACCTGGCTTTACCGTAAATTCCTGTTTTTCGGTGGTCTTTTGGATGAGCTTCAGGTAATTAATGATGTCCTGGGCATGGCTGATTTTTGTTGCAAACTGCCATTTTACAAATAGCCAGAGCAACAGGATTGCCAGCGCTGAAATTCCAAAAGCCAGATAAGATTTTTGCACCAATGCTTTTGCCTGTTGTATTTTTTGCTCTTTTTCTTTCTGAAGGGTTTCAAATGCAAAATTGGTAGCCAGTGTAGTGCGTGTTTCGTAATCGCTTCCGGCAACGGTGGCCTTTTGCCTGAATTGGCGAAACATATTCTTATTCCCTAAAGCCAGATAGCAATCTGAAAGCTTCTCGTTAATCGCCATCAAATAATATGGATTGCGGATTGCTTTTCCTTTTTCCAGCGACTGTTCCAATAATGCAGTCGCATGGGCATACTCTTTCTTATCGAAAAAATAAGTGCCATAATCCATAAGGGCAATCATTTTCCAATAATTGCCTGTGTTTTTTTTATTCAGTTCCCCGAGGCTTTTTTCATAATAAACCATAGCGGAATCCATCAATGAAACTTTTTGGAAAGCCCTTGCCGTAAGTTGCAGCGGCCTCCCTTTGGTGATGAGGGAATAATTGTCCAATTCTTCCGGAGGTGTTTTCTGTATGAACGCGCTGAAGGCTGAAATGTCTGGTGTTTCATCTGCAACAAAGAGGTCGTAAGCTTCTGACTGCTTTTCAAAAACAGGATTGCCTTGCGCCATTTTTCCGGCCTCACTGCGGTATTGTTTCGAAATTTCAAAAAGGTTTGAATACGAGTAGATTTCGCTTGCGAGCAAAAGGGTTTTAAATAAGATTTCCTTATCGCCTGAAGCCCTTGCTGCCGTCAACGCCAATTGCACATTTGCGATCGCCTGGGTGTAATTGCCCATGATAAGATTGCCTTTCGCAAGCAGGATAGCCGTTTGCGCTTTTTCTTTGCCGGCGGTAGAATTATGAAGTAAATGCGTCCCGATTTTTAAGGTCTGTACCGGATCGTCATACAAAACCTCATTGGCTTTTTTTAATAATACATTGCCCGCCTCATTTTTCTGTGAAAAAGAAAAAGCGGTGTACAGGAAAAGTACAATCCATATGACGGAACGGCTGCGCATGTTTCAGATTGGTTCCTCACAAAAATAGATTATTTTGATGAAAATGCAGGCCAAAAGCCAAAGTAATCGGGATTGTATTTCCGCGTCAGTTTTTAGAAAATAGCCGTTACCCAATTCAAATGAATTCCTTAATTTTGGGCATGCCTGAAAAATTCCAAAACCATCTTGCAGCCCATTTCCCATTTCTGGACGCAAAAAAACTGTTACTCGCCGTAAGCGGCGGTATCGACAGCATGGTGATGGTGGACTTATTTCTCAAATGCAATTATGAAATTGCCCTTGCACACTGCAATTTCCAGCTGCGCGGCATCGAAAGTTTCGAAGACCAGCAATTTGTCGAGGCTTTCGCCGAAAAAAATAAAATCCCCGTTTTCACGACCCAGTTCGACACCAGGGCGTTTGCCGAAGACTATAAAATTTCAACACAAGTTGCCGCACGCGAACTCCGCTACAACTGGTTTTATGAATTGCTCGAAACCGAAAATTACGATTACATCCTGACGGCACACCACGCCGACGACAATCTCGAAACCTTCCTGATCAATCTCTCGCGCGGTACCGGAATCGAAGGACTGACGGGAATTCCGAAACAGAACGAAAAAGTCATCCGTCCGCTGCTCAATTTTTCAAGGGAGAAGATTGAAGCGTACGCCAAAGAAAATCAAATCGAATGGCACGAAGACAGCAGCAACGCTTCTGATAAATATTTGCGCAATAAAATCCGCCACGATCTTGTTCCGGTTTTAAAGGAACTCAACCCCGAATTCCTCTCCGCCTTCCAAAAGACACAGGATTTTCTTCAGCAAACGCAGGCAATGGCGGAAGATGCGGCGATTATGATTTACCAACAGGTCGTGCAGGAAGCCGATGACGAGATCCATTTCAACATTAAAAAATTAAAAAAACTGCCGAATTATCATTCGTATCTGTACCAATGGCTCAGGGAATTCGGATTTTCAGCCTGGAACGATATATACGATTTGACGGAAAGCCAGTCGGGGAAACAGATCTTCTCACCGCAATTCCGGTTGCTCAAAAACCGCGATTTCCTGATTTTGAGTCCGTTGCCGGTCAACAACGAAAGCGATGAATATCCAATCGAAGAAAACACCAAAGAAGTTAATTTTCCTATAAAACTTTCATTTTGTAAAGTAGCCGACATTACGGATGCGTCGAATAATGCTATATTTGCGGATGCTCAAAAATTGCAGTTTCCGCTGGTTTTGCGCAAGTGGAATGAAGGCGATGTTTTTCAGCCTTTCGGTATGGGCGGCCAATCGAAAAAGCTCAGCAAGTTTTTCAAGGATGAGAAATTATCGCTGACAGAAAAGGAGAAAACCTGGCTTTTATGCTCGCAAAATCAGATCGTTTGGGTTGTCGGAATCCGGCAGGACGAGCGTTTTAAAATTGAAAACACAACCAAACATATCTTAAAAATAATGCTAACCCAATGAAAAAACTACTTTTTTTAGTATTCACCTTCCTGGCTTTTGCCCATGTTAACGCACAAATTCTCGATCCTGTAAAGTGGACTTCCCGGACCGAAAAGGTTTCGGATACCGAATTCAACCTTATTTTCGAAGCCACCATCGACGACGGCTGGCATATCTATTCCCAATTTACGCCTGACGGCGGATCATTGCCGCTCGAGATCAAATATGAAAACCAGAAAGGCAACTATACCTTAATAGGCAAAACGTCCGAAAGCGCCACCAAAAAAGAATTCAATGCGGTTTTTGGCGTGGATGAGATTTTCTTCTCCAAAAAGGCAGTACTGAAACAGAAAATCAAAATCACCAATTTCGGCCTCGCTAAAATTGATGCGGTTGTCGATTATCAGGTCTGTAAAGATGGCTGTATCGCCGGAAACAAGACTTTCACTTTTTCCATTCCGAAAATTGTAAGCGCAACGACTTCCGCAGTGAGCGAATCGGCTGCTGCCAAAGAACAAAACCCGACGCTTCCGGATACGATTGCGGCTGTCCCGGCTGTCGTTTCTGCAGATTCAACGGCAAATAAGACTACTGTAAAAGCGGATTCTGCTGCAGGAAAACCAACCGAAAAGAAGGAAAGCAAAAGCATCTGGACGATATTTATAGGCTCGATCCTTGGCGGATTGATCGCAACAATTACGCCCTGCGTTTTCCCGATGATCCCGATGACGGTGAGTTTTTTCCTCAAGCAATCGGTGAGTAAGGCCAAAGGAAAATTCAACGCCTTTTTCTACGGCTTCTGCATTGTGGCGATCTGTATCGCAATCACGCTGCCGTTTCACCTGATCGAAGGCATCAGCCGCGATGTCTTTTCGGATATTTCGACCAACGTTTACCTGAACATATTCTTTTTCATCATATTCGTCACTTTTGCGATCTCGTTCTTCGGCGCTTTTGAAATCGCGTTGCCGAACAAGTTTGCGAATAAGGTGGATAACGCTTCCAATTCGGGCGGACTCATAGGTATCTTTTTTATGGCATTGACGCTGATTATTGTCTCGTTTTCGTGTATCGGCCCGGCTTTGGGATTTGTGCTCGGAACGGCGCTCAATTCAGACGGCGGCGCGATGATCTTATCGATTGCGATGCTTGGTTTCGGACTCGGATTGGCTTTGCCGTTTATGTTCTTTGCGTTTGCGCCAAGCTTGTTGGGCAACCTGCCGAAATCCGGAGGCTGGCTCAATACGGTGAAAGTCGTTTTTGGATTTATTGAATTGGCCTTGGCGTTTAAATTCCTTTCGAATGCCGACCTGGTTCTGCAGTTGCATTTGCTCGAAAGGGAGGTTTTCCTTGCCATCTGGATTGGGATTTTCCTTGCTTTGGCGTTGTATCTTTTCGGAAAATACAGCCTGCCGCATGACAGTCCGCTGCCGTTTATCTCAGTCGGAAGAATGTTGTTTGCGGTACTGACTTTATCTTTCGCGATTTACCTTATTCCCGGACTTTGGGGCGCGCCGCTCAAACTGATCAGCGCTTTCCCGCCGCCGCAGAATTACAGTGAAAGCCCGATGGGTTTTGGCGGTTCGGCAGGAGGAAATGTTGCTGAAGCCGCTTTGCCGGAAGGCGCCGTTTTTGGCCCGCATAAGATCGTTTCGTTTGAAGATTATAACGTCGGATTGGCCTATGCCAGAAAAATGAAAAAACCGGTTTTGATCGATTTCACCGGACGCGCTTGCCAGAATTGCAGGCTCACCGAAAATAACGTCTGGTCGGATGAAAAGGTTTTAAAAATCCTCAGGAACGATGTCGTTCTCATTTCCTTATTCGGCGATGAAAGGATTGACCTGCCCGAAGCGGAACAGTACATCTCTAAAGAAACCGGTTCGAAAATCAAGACGGTCGGGCAAAAATGGAGCGAGTTCCAAAGACAGAAATACGGTACGAATGCGCGTCCGTTTTACGTACTTATCGATGCCGAAGAAAATACGCTTAATGAGCCGATCGGATACACGCCAAATATTGACGACTATCACAAATGGCTTACGGAAGGCATTTCGAAATTCAAATAATAAAAAAATCCCAACTTCATCAGTTGGGATTTTTTTATTGATAATTACCGATGCTACCAATATTTCCTTAAATTTAGCTTTCATTACACGCCAAAATAAAAATATACGCCATGCTAGTAAAAATTTTCGGAAGCGCCGTTTTCGGTGTCGAAGCCACGACAATTACCGTTGAAGTCAATATAGACAAGGGAATCGGTTACCATCTTGTAGGACTTCCCGACAACGCCATCAAGGAAAGCAGCTACCGAATTGCCGCCGCGCTGAAGAACAACGGTTATGCCATGCCCGGCAAAAAAATCACGATCAACATGGCCCCGGCCGATTTAAGGAAAGAAGGTTCTGCCTACGATTTGACATTGGCGGTTGGCATTTTGGTGGCTTCGGGCCAAATCCACTCTGAGGAAACCGACCGCTACATCATTATGGGAGAATTGTCGCTCGACGGAAGCTTGCAACCGATCAAAGGTGCATTGCCGATTGCGATAAAGGCGCGCGAAGAAGGCTTTAAAGGTTTTTTCCTGCCCAGGCAAAATGTAAAAGAAGCCGCGATTGTGGATGGATTGGATGTTTTCGGAGTAGAAAATGTGCAGGAAGTCATCGATTTTTTTGAAGGCAAGGGCACGATCGAACCCACAACCATCAATACCCGCGAAGAGTTTTATAAGACTTTGGATTTTCCCGAATTCGATTTCAGCGATGTCAAAGGACAGGAAAGCATCAAGCGCTGTATGGAAATCGCAGCGGCGGGTGGGCACAACATCATCCTGATCGGGCCGCCGGGTTCGGGGAAAACGATGCTGGCCAAAAGGCTGCCGAGCATTTTGCCGCCTATGACCTTGCGCGAAGCCTTGGAAACCACTAAAATCCACAGCGTTGCCGGAAAACTGAAAGAGGTCGGATTGATGAACCAGCGGCCGTTCCGGTCTCCGCACCACACCATCTCAAATGTCGCATTGGTCGGCGGCGGCAGTTATCCGCAGCCCGGTGAAATCTCGATGGCGCACAACGGCGTGCTATTCCTTGATGAATTGCCCGAATTCAAGCGCGATGTGCTCGAAGTGATGCGGCAGCCTTTGGAAGACCGCGAGGTGACGATTTCGCGCGCCAAATCCACGATCACTTATCCGTCGTCGTTTATGCTTGTGGCGAGTATGAATCCGAGTCCGGGTGGTTATTTCAACGATCCCGATGCGCCTGTTTCCTCATCGCCGAATGAGATGCAGCGGTATCTGTCGAAGATTTCAGGGCCGTTGCTCGACCGTATTGATATCCATATCGAAGTGACGCCGGTTCCTTTTGAGAAATTGTCCGATACCCGGAAAGCCGAATCGAGTGCCGACATCCGCGAACGCGTCACCAAAGCGCGCGAGGTGCAAACCCAACGTTTTGTCGAAATGGAAACCATCAACTACAATGCGCAGATGAATACGAAACACATCCGGGAATTCTGTGTGTTGGATGAAACATCATTGCAGTTGTTGAAAACGGCGATGGAACGACTGAATTTGTCGGCGCGGGCGTATGACCGGATTTTGAAAGTATCGCGAACGATAGCCGATTTGGAAGGAAGCGATGACGTTGGTTCGGCACATATTGCGGAAGCGATTCAGTATAGGAGTCTGGATCGCGAAGGCTGGTTGGGGTAGAAGGGAAGTTGAACTTTGTGTCGGCAAAATTTTACTTATTCGGCGCTTTTTTAGAAGCATCCTGAAAACCTTTAATGTTGCTGTTGCAGGCTTTTATGGCGAGTTCAATAATCGTTTTGCATCTTGACAATCCTTTTCTGATTTCACTATTATCGATATTGAAATAGTTCGCCGAATCATTCACGGTATTCATACTGATTGCATTGTCATTAAACGAAACAGACTGATTCCCGAGTCCGTGCTTCTTTAGCTGTTCGTTACCAATAGCGAGCAGTTGTTTCCTGAATTGGATCCACGTTTTGATTTTTGTTCTTTCGGCTTCAATATTGTTTTCGAGCGTTTCCTTGTGTGTCATAATTTTCTGATTTTAAAACCCCGTATTTTGTAGTTTAATAAAACAATAAGGATAATGCGGTAAAGATAGGACTTTCAATCGCGGGAAAATTTTTGGTTGGAATAAATTGACTGCAATTTTCACAAGCACGGTTTTATAATTGAAATCAACAGGTTTTAATCTATTAAACCGTGCGTCGAATAAACCTGGACCTATTGGTTTTGAAACTTGAAACCAAGTAGGTTTTGAAGTTTGGAACCAAGTACGTCCAGAAGATTAAAACCAATAGGTTTTCAAAACTGTCACCGTATTGGAAACGATATTTTCGTATTTTTGGAACACAAAATAATCAAAATGAAAATCGTCATTTCCCCGGCCAAATCCTTAGACTTCGAATCGCCATTGCCTACGCAAAGACACACCACCGCAAAATTCCTCAAAGATTCCCGCACCATCAATAAGATCATCAAAAAGAAAAAGCCAAAGGAACTTTCCGAACTCATGGACATTTCCGATAAGCTCGCCGATTTGAACTGGCAGCGCAACAAAGTATGGAAAACGCCTTTCAATCCCGAAAATGCGCGCCCGGCGATGTATGCCTTTGCGGGCGATGTCTATCTGGGTATGGATCCTTATACGATTCCGGTTGAGAAGCTCGATGACCTGCAGGACAAATTGCGCATCCTTTCGGGTTTGTACGGATTGCTGAAACCGCTCGACCTGATGCAGGCCTACCGTCTCGAGATGGGAACGCAGCTTCCGATTGGCGACAGTAAAAACCTGTATGAATTCTGGAAACAGAAATTAACCGCAGCGCTCAATAAGGAACTGAAAAAAGGCGAAATTTTCGTCAACCTTGCCAGCGACGAATATTTTTCGGCCATCGATGCCAAAGCATTGAAAGTTGCTGTCATCAAGCCGGACTTCAAGGATTACAAAGACGGAAAACTTAAAATGATCAGTTTCTTTGCGAAAAAGGCGCGCGGCATGATGGTGCGCTACATCATCGATACCGATGCCAAAACCGTCGAAGACCTTAAGGGCTTCAACTACGAAGGCTATCGTTTTGACGCCAATCTTTCCAAAGGCAACAACCTGGTTTTTACGAGATAGGCGGTTTTAAAAAATGTGTTAAATAAAATGCGGTTTTCGACCAAATCGCTACATTTACCATCCATAAAAAAAATACTATGATTAAGAAAAGTCTGCTGCTCACAGCAATGTTCTGCTCTTTGAGCATTTTCGCCCAGGACGAACTGATAAAAAAAGTAATCAACAATGCCTCGATCACTTCAAAGTTCGATTTTAAGAACGTGATCGACCTCGAGAACACTTCCGTGAAAAACCAAGGCTCGGCAGGAACCTGCTGGAGTTATTCGGGGAACTCTTTCCTCGAATCTGAAATGATCCGTATGGGCAAGAAACCGGTAGATCTCGCCGAAATCTTTTCTGCGCGGAATGTGTATACGTCTAAAGCCCGGAATTATGTCCTTTTCAATGGCAATATGGGATTGGGTGACGGCGGCGAAACCCACGACGTCATGAACATGTTGCGTAAATTCGGAGCCATGCCGCAACAGGCGTATACTTTTGAGGATTATGGCAAAGGCACATTGAAATCGGCGGAATTCCAGGATAAATTCAAAGCGATTCTCGACGATTATATCAAGAACCCGAGCCCTACGAAAGGCGTTACATGGATCGCCGACATCAACAATTATATGGATGAGAAACTTGGGAAAGTTCCTGCGACATTCGATTACAATGGAAAAAAATACACGCCACAGGCTTTCGCGAAGGAAATCGTAGGCATCAATCCGGACGATTACGTGGAATTCTCTTCATATAAGGACAGTCCGTATTACGAGAAAATGGTTTTGCCTGTGCCTGACAACTGGAGCTACGACCGCATTTATAATGTGCCGATGACAGAACTGACGGATATCATTGACAATGCGTTGGCAAAAGGTTATACGATTGCGTGGTCTTCGGATGTTTCTGAACCTTATTTCAGTTGGAAGAACGGTGTTGCCCAGGTTCCGGATATGGATTTGTACAACATCACCGACGAGCAGAAGAAAACGATTTTCAATGGCCCGCTTCAGGAGAAACAGGTTACAGAAGACCTCAGGCTCGAAGGATTGTACAGTTTATATACGACCGACGACCACGCGATGCAGATCGTCGGACTTGCAAAAGACCAGAACGGAAAAGAGTATTACCGCGTGAAAAATTCCTGGGGACCGACAAATGACTACAAAGGCTATCTGTATGTGACCAAGGCATTCGTGCAATTGAAATCGACCGGAATATTGCTCAACAAAGGTGGTATCCCGAAAAACATCAAAAACAAGCTGCACTCATAAATAAAAAATCCCGTTAATTGCTTAACGGGATTTTTTATTTTAGCCTTTAAAATTAATATTCGAATTCTTCATATGCCCTTAGAGTTTCCACCGTAAGTTTCTTTTGGTTCCTGGACAATTCCCTCATGGCTTCCACACCGTTTTTGGCGCTTCGGTTGACTTTGTTGAGTCGCGACGTGAAAGACTCCAGTTTTGTTGCATCCTGCGTATCTAGTTTTGGCTTGAGTTCGTTTACAAACTCAAGGAATTCAGTGACAACATTACTATTTTCATCGTAGTCGGATTTCAGATCCTCAAAGGATTCCTTGATCTCTTTGCTCAGGTCATTCGAATAATCTTTGCTTTTATCCCTGAATTCTGCGATAATCTTCTTAATATTTTTGCCGAATAGTCCCATTGTATATAGATTTTTTTATATAACTAATTTGTATTCAATCAAATATAATAAATTTTCAAAAATCTGATTGCGTTTTTTATATTTTTTTTGTCCGAAAATAGAACAGCCCGAATGTAGTGACTTTAACCGAGGCCAATATTAAATTAATGATAAGTTTTTGATGTATAAAAAAACTCCGGAATAATCCGGAGTTTGAAATTTTAATGCATGGCATCGGCAGGGTTGATCTTGTTTTTGCCCCGTTTGATCAAAAATACCACCGGAATACAGCAAAGGAACATGATTCCGAGATAAAGGAAAATGTCCATATAAGACATGACCGTGCTTTGTCTGTTGACCGAAAAATCCAAAATCTGGTACGCTTTGTTGAGCGATTCATTGACCGAAAACCCTTTTGCCATAAATCCTTGTTGCAATTGGTGCACACGGTTTTGAACCTCGAGTTTGCTCATGTCCAGATTCGCAATGAGGTTTACACGGTGTTCCTGGCTCAATCTGGTAATAAAGGTCGTGATGATCGCAATCCCAAACGAACCTCCCAATTGGCGCATCATTCCGGTGAAAGCCGCCCCTTCGCCGATATTTTTCCCCTTTAGGGTTGAAAGTGCCAATGTGGTTATCGGTACGAAAAGCAATCCGAGTCCGACACCGCGCAAGATCAAAGGCCAGAACATGTGCTCAACGCCCGTATCCGGAGTAATGATATTGTGCATCCAGAAGGTGAAAATGAAAAAGATCGTGAATCCGACCGCGACCATATAACCCTGCGGCACGCCTTTCTGTAAAAGGTTGCCGATGATCGGCATCATGAATGCGGTCGTAATCGAACCCGGAATCAGTAAAAGCCCCGCGTCGGTTGCGGTCCAGCCCAGAATAGACTGGGTGTAAATAGGTATGATCAGCGTGGAGCCATACAAACCGAATCCCATAATGAAACTCATCGCCGTTCCGATACGCAAGTTCCCATCCTTTAAAACCTTGAGGTTAACGATAGGATGCTTGTAGGTCATCTGTCGCCAAATGAATGCGAGTAGCCCAAAGACGGTGATCACACTCAGCAAGACAATGAGGTTATCATTAAACCAATCGTCCTGTTGGCCATGCTCCAAAACAAATTGCAGCGAACCGATAAACGAGGCAAGGAAGAAAATGCCCCACCAATCGACCTGGTTGGCCTTGAGCTTTTCTCCATATTTCGGACTCTTAACAAACGTCATCGTCAGGAAAACCGCGATAAGTCCCAATGGGATATTGATATAGAAAATATACGGCCAGGAGAAATGATCGACAAGATAACCTCCCAATGGCGGACCCAATGTAGGCCCTACAATCACGCCCATTCCGTAAATGGCCTGCGCCATCCCGCGTTTGGCGATAGGATAACTCTCGGTAATAATCGTCTGCGCGGTTACGAGCAGCGCGCCGCCGCCCAATCCCTGGACGAAACGGAATGCAACGAGTTCCCAGATATTCGAAGCGTTTCCGCAAAGGAACGACGCCGTCGTAAAAATGATAATGGACACCGCGAAATAATTCCGCCTCCCAAATTGCTGTGAAAGCCAGCTCGTCATCGGGATCACAATCACATTGGCGATGGCATAGGCGGTAATCACCCAGGCGACATCGGTTAGTGTTGCGCCGAGGCTCCCGCGCATGTTGGTAAGTGCGACGTTTACGATTGTGGTGTCGACGATTTCGAGCAGGGCGCAAAGAACCGCCGTGATCGTAATGATCGCGCGCCTAAAGCCATATTCTACTAAATCGTCATCGCCTGCAGTTGCTATTGCTGCCATTGTTTTTTTATTTGAATGAAAGTTCAGTTTTGTCGAATGCCTAGCCCTGATGGGAGCGGCATCCTTTTTACGGCTTCTTTAGCCGTGAAAAGATAGAGCGGACAGCGGGAAATAGCTTCGGAAAAGAAACAGATTGCTTCGCTGCGCCCGCAATGACGTTACTTCAAATGCACATCGACATCGACGTTCATTCCCGGCCTGAGCAACCCGATTTTCTGGGCGTCCTGGTTCGGGTTCAGGCTTATTTTCACGGGCAATCTCTGGATTGTTTTTACGAAGTTTCCGGTCGCGTTATCGGGCGGAAGCAAAGAAAATCTTGCGCCCGTTGCCGGAGAGAATGAGGTGATTGTGCCTTCGAAATCGGTATCCGGATAAGCATCGACCCTGATTGTGGCTTTCTGTCCGATGACCATTTTGTTCAATTGTGTTTCCTTGAAATTCGCAATCACCCAGATTTCCTGGTTGTTGATAATGTAGAACAAGGATTGTCCCGGCTGTACCAATTGTCCCGGCTGGACCGCGATTTTGGAAACCTGTCCGTCGATTGAAGCGGTTACGACCGTGTAGTCGAGGTTCAGTTGCGCCGCGTCGAGCCGGGCTTTCGCACCTTTGATATTGGCAGCAGCGACTTCGGTCTGTTTGCCCGAAACGTTCGCTCTTGCTGAGGTTGCCGATTTTTGGTACACACTTGCACGTTGCTGGTCCTGTAAGATTTTGAGTTGGCTTTCGGCTTCCAGTTTGGTCGCTTCTGCCTGTTCGAACTGTTGTTTCGTGATCGAATGGTTTTGGTACAGGTTGTTGTAACGGTCAAAATCATTTTTCGCACGGTTCAGGCGGATCTTTGCAGTTTCGATATTTCCGCCCGCCGATTGTACGTTCGCTCCCGAAACGGAAACGTTCGCTTCAGCGCTGCCGACATCGGCTTTGGAAACGGCGAAATTGCCTTCTGCCGCCGCCAATTGTGCTTTGGCATCTTCCAGTTTTACGATATAGTCTTTGTTGTCGATTGTGAAAAGCGTGTCGCCTTTCTTTACAAAATCGTTGTCCTTTACATAAACTTTAGTGATGTAACCCGTGACGCGCGGGATAATCGGGTTCATGTTTTTCTCGATCTGTGCGTCGTCTGTGCCTTCGTGAGAAAGCGAGTGTACATATTTGTAGATTCCGTAAGTGCCGCCGATCAGGATGAGCGCTCCGAAAATGAATACGAATTTCTTGTTGGTTTTTTTCTTTTCTTCCATGACAGGTAAATATTAATTTTGAGTAAGATTGAATGATTGGGTTAACTGGCCTGAGGCTTCGAGCAATTCGTAATATTTCAGGACAACGTTCGCTTTGGCATAAGCCTGGTTGATTTTAGAGCTCAGGTCTTCCACATCGGCTTCGAGCAAATCGTTGGTGTCGGAAAGCCCGTTGTCGTATTTGTCTTTTACGATCCTGTAATTTTCATCGGCCTGCGCCACAGCTTCACCATATACCTTATTCTGTTTTAGCGATAATTCGTAACCTTCGCGAGCCTGTACGATTTGTGTTTTGATCGCATCGGTCAGCATCGCTTGCTGCTGTTGGATTTCGACGGAGCGGCTTTTGGCGGCTTTGACTTCTTTTCCGTTTTTGAAAATAGAGCTGAGGTTATACGAAAGCCCAACGCCCACATTCATCGCATTTTCCACAGTGACCACATTCTGCACATCGAGCGCAATATAACCGCCGGTCAGTGAAATCGAAGGATAATAATCGGCCTGCGCCACTTTGATATTCGCTTTGTTGGCTTTGTCATAATAGCTTAACGCTTCGAGATCTTTACGGCTTTGCAGTGCCTGTTCTTCTGTCTGTACGCCGAAAGCAAAAAGCTTCTGGTCGACATCGGCTTCTGTGACCTCGATTTCGGTATTGGCGTCGAGTTTCAAAAGCGTATTGAGATAATAACGGATCAACCGCACGTTTTTCTCGGCATCATCCAATGACAATTGTATTTTGGAAAGCTGCAACTGCGCCTTGAGCAAATCGTTGCGCGCAATAATCCCGTTTTTTTCCATTGCCGTAAAGTCGGTCACGCGCTGCTCGCTGCTTTTGAGGCTTTCCTGGAACAATTTGACCGATTTCTGCGCCTTGTATAAATCACCGTAATAATTCACGACTTTCATCGCGGTTTCCTCTTTGGTCTGCTGCGAATTGGCCACTTCAGCCTTGTACAAATTTTCAGAAGCGGCGATGCTGTTCTTGAGTTTGAAACCCGAGAAAAGTGGCATGGTAACGCTGGCCTGCCCGAGCAAAAGCTGGTTTACTTTCGGCGTATCATTGGTGTTGTCTGTAGTTGTTGAGGTGTCGTCGGTGCTTTCTTCCGAGCTTTTGAGTTTCACATCGGCATTGGTCAACCGCATGTATTGCCCCGAAATCTTGAGGTCGGGATACTGGTTCATCTTTACCGATTGCGTTTCATAATTCTTGGTCGCCGCCTTGGTTGTAGCCAAATTGACTTCGTCGCTTTTCGAAAGCGCCATACTCACGGCATCTTTGAGCGACAGGTTGGTTTTCTGCTGTGCGTTGACGGATGCGATTCCGAAGAGGAACATTCCGAAAAGCAGGATTTTGCTAAATCTCATGTGTTAGAAGGGCTTTTATGGTTTGCTTAATGTGAATTGTTAATTCGTTTTTGACATAATTATCGAAGGCTTCATCGGTTTTGAGGTCGAGCAGCTCTTCGTAAAAAGGACGGTTCGTCTGAAATTGGAAAAAAGTACCAAGTATCGTAGCCGGAATCAAAGTAACGTTGACGTCTTTTCGAATCACACCTGCGTCCTGTCCGACCGCAATAATTTTTTTGATCGAATCGAGATTTTTTCTCTTGACATCCGTAAAGGATTTGAGGTCGATTGCACGTCTGTTGTTGGAAAGTTCAGAATGCACGATTTGATAAATGCATCGGTTGGTATAAATCCGGTTGATGTACAATTCAATGAGCTTATTGATTTTTTCGAGCGGTGCGATATCTTCCTTTTGCAAATTATCGAGCTGCATTTTCAGGTTGGAAGAACGGTATAAAAGCAACTGTTCGAGCATTTTTTCCTTAGAACCGAAATAATACGAAACCATGGCGATGTTGATGCCGGCTTCTTTGGAAATATTCCGGATGGAAGTTCCGTCAAACCCTTTTTCTGCAAATAACTTTTCAGCCACGTGCAGGATCTGGATCTGTTTTTCGTTGAGTTCTGTTGACATTTTGTAGTTGATTTTAGAAATCGGGTACAAAGTTAAACGTTTGTTTAAGTTAAACGTTTGTTTAATTTTCGTTTAACACAATATTAACAGAAAACGTTTTAGCTGGTCAGAATGCTGTTGATGAAACCAGAGATTCCGGAAGTGCCAGTCTGATTAAGGTTATTGATAAATGCGCTACCGATAATGGCGCCTTTTGCAAATTCAGTTGCCTGATTGAAAGTGGTTTGGTTTGAAATCCCGAAGCCGACAATCTGTGGATTTCTGAGATTCATATTGGCAATTTTTCGGAAATAGTTCTGCTGGCTTTCGCCAAAATCACGCTGGCTTCCCGTAACGGCCGCGGAAGAAACCATATAAATAAATCCGTCGGAAACGGAATCGATGTAGCGGATGCGTATTTCGGAAGTTTGCGGCGTAATCAGGAAGGTGTTTTTCAATCCGTATTTTTCGAAAACGGATTGGTATTCTTCGGCATAAATGTCAATCGGAAGATCGGGAATAATCAATCCGTCGATGCCGATTTCTGCACATTTCTCACAGAATTTTTCCACACCAAATTGCAATATCGGATTGAAATAACCCATAATCAACAACGGGATTTTGATGCTTTCACGAATGTCACGCAGTTGTTCAAATAACAAATGGGTCGTCATTCCGTTCTGCAATGCTTTGGCCGAACTGGCCTGAATCGTCGGTCCGTCTGCAAGCGGATCGCTAAACGGCAATCCGATTTCAATCATGTCGACACCCGAATTTTCAAGTGCACGGATAATGGAAACCGTATCGTCAAGGTTTGGAAAACCCGCGGTGAAATAGATGGAAAGCAGTTTTTTATTTTCGGTTAATGCCTTGTTTATTCTATTCATGATGGTTGTGGTTTTGCGTTAGGGATTGCTTTGCCAATTCGCTTACGCTCGGGTGAGGCAGGCACCGCGTGCAGCCGAAAGCCCGACCCGAGGGACACGAGCTGTAAGCCGACAGCCTCAAGGGAAACGCCAAAATTATAAATTGAAATATTTAATATACGTATCCAAATCCTTGTCGCCGCGCCCCGATAGATTAATGACGACAATGTCATCGGGTTTGAAAATCATCTTATCCAGAACCGAGAATGCATGTGCGCTTTCAATCGCGGGAATAATGCCTTCATTCTGCGCGATCTTGAGCCCGAATTTCATGGCTTCTTCATCAGTAATTGAAATGAATTCGGCGCGTTTGGTTGCAAACAGATTCGCGTGCATCGGCCCGATGCCCGGATAATCAAGCCCGGCGGAAATAGAGTAGGGCTCGGTGATCTGGCCGTCGTCGGTCTGCATCAAAAGCGTTTTGCTGCCGTGAATGATTCCGATTTTCCCAATCGCGGAAGTCGCAGCGCTTTCTCCCGAATCGATGCCTTTTCCGGCAGCTTCCACAGCGATCAGTCTGACCTCTTCTTCATCAAGAAAATGGTAAAAAGCCCCGGCGGCATTGCTTCCGCCGCCGACGCACGCGATAACATAATCGGGATTTTCAACACCTTCCTTTTCGAGCAGCTGCAATCGGATTTCCTCAGAAATCACCGACTGGAATCGCGCCACCATATCGGGATAAGGATGCGGCCCGACGACCGAACCGATGATGTAATAGGTGTCTTCGGGATTGTTGATCCAGTCGCGGATGGCTTCATTGGTGGCATCTTTGAGTGTTTTGGAGCCCGAAGATGCGGGGCGAACTTCAGCGCCGAGCATTTTCATCCGCGCGACGTTCGGAGCCTGTCTTTCAATGTCGACTTCACCCATATATACGATGCATTGCAAACCCATTAAAGCGCAGACGGTTGCAGTAGCAACGCCATGCTGCCCGGCCCCGGTTTCAGCAATAATCCGGGTTTTGCCGAGGCGTTTGGCGAGCAGGATTTGTCCGATTGTGTTGTTGATCTTATGCGCGCCGGTGTGGCACAAATCTTCGCGCTTGAGGTAAATCTTCGTGTGGTATTCGGCGGATAATCTTTCGGCAAAATACAGCGGCGTCGGGCGCCCGACATAATCGATGAGCAGTTCCATGAATTCCCGTTTGAACTCGGGTTCGTCTGTGATTTCGAGATATTTCCGGCGCAGTTCTTCTACATTCGGGTACAGCATTTCAGGAATGAAAGCGCCGCCGAATACGCCGTAGAATCCTTTTTCGTTAACATGGTAGCTCATGGTAATTGGCTTTTGAATTGTTGCAATAATGCGATATTTTTGAGTCCGGGTTGGGTTTCGAATTTGCTGTTGACATCGATTCCGTAAACGGGAAAATTGAGTTTTTTGATTTTCGGAATGTCGTCTGTTCCGATGCCGCCGCTTAAGAAAATTGGTTTTTCGGAAGGGTAATTCTGGAGAATTTCCCAATTGAAAGCAGTGCCGTTTCCACCGGGCAATTTTCCTTTGGTATCGAACAGGAAATAATTGCAAACGCCTTCAAAGGGCTTTATAAGTTCAAAATCAAAATCATTCCCGATAGAGAAAACTTTGATGATTTCAATATTTTCCTTTTGTATTTCCATACAGAATTCTGGAGTTTCATTGCCGTGTAATTGAATGACATTGAGTTGGTGTCTGCTGATTTCTGCACTGACTTCAGCCAAATCCGAATCCACAAAAACACCGACTTTCTGTATTGATTTTGGAATTTCCGGAATGACGCCTTCAAAATACCGCGACGATGGTTTCCAGAAAATAAAGCCCATAAAATCGGGAAGCAATTCGCTTGCCTCGAGAATATTTTGGTAATCTTTCATGCCGCAGATTTTGAGTTTCATTTTTCGATTTGATTTAAAAATTGCTTCAGGCTTTTCCCCGGATTTCCTGTTTTCATAAAATTTTCCCCAATCAGAAATCCCTGATAACCAAAATCCTGCAATGCTGCAATTGATTGTATGGAACTGATGCCGCTTTCTGAGATCTTCACAAAATCATTTGGGATTTTTGCAGAAAGTTCCTTGCTGGTTTCGAGGCCGACTTCAAACGTCTTAAGGTTTCGGTTGTTGACACCAATCATGTCGAGGCTCGGCATAATTGACTTTTCGAGTTCTTCTGAATCGTGAACTTCGAGCAAAACTTCGAGTGCCAACGACTGGGCAAATTGGGAAAACTGTTTGATTTCTGCCCTTGTCAAAACCGACGCAATCAATAAAATCGCATCGGCTCCGTAAGATTTCGCCTCCAGTACCTGGTATTCGTCGACGATGAATTCTTTCCGCAACAGTGGCACATTCACTGAAGCCCTGGCCAAAAGCAAATCATCAAGCGAGCCGCCGAAATATTTTCCATCTGTCAGGACGGAAATTCCACAAGCGCCCGCATTTTCGTAACCTTTCACCACTTCCTCTACCGAAAGATTATAGTTGATTTCCCCTTTGGAAGGCGAGCGGCGTTTGTGCTCGGCGATGATGCCGCAGGGATTGTTTCTCAGATTTTTGCTAAGTGAAACGGTCCGGCTTCCAAACAATGCGGTGCTTTCAAGCTGTGCTATCGAAACTACGGTTTTTTTGAGGGCGACTTCCCGCTTTTTATCGGCGATTATTTGATCCAGAATATTCATAATCAAGCGCTTAATTGTTGCAATTTGTGAAGTACGTTCAATGCCTTTCCCGAGACAAGGCTTTCTTTTGCCAAGGCGAATCCTTCAGCAACCGTACAGTTTTGAACCGTCGCTATCGCCATTCCGGCATTGGCGCAAACCACATTATTCTGCGCTTCGGTGCCGTTTCCGGAAATGATGTCGCTGAATATTTTAGCGGAAGAAACGATTGTTGTTCCACCTTTGATGTCATTGGGATTCAATTTTCCGATGCCAAAATCTTCCGGCTTCAGCATCATTTCTTTTGCGTTGGAAATCGTCTTGGTATTTCCAGTCAGCGAAATTTCATCGTAGCCGTCAAGGCTGTGGAGAATGGTGAAATTCGTTTCGGTATTCTGGTACAGGTAAGCATACATCCGGGCCAGTTCCAAACTGAAAACGCCGACCAGCTGGTTCTTCGGAAACGACGGATTCACCATTGGGCCGAGCATATTGAAAAAGGTCTTGACTGCAAGTTCTTTGCGGATTGGCGCGACGTTTTTCATGGCCGGATGAAACAAAGGCGCATGCAGGATGCAGATTCCGGCTTCGTCAATACATTTTTCAAGGAAGCCATTATCGTTGCTAAACCTGATTCCGAGACTTTCCATCACATTACTGGAACCCGATATGGAAGAAACGCCGTAATTGCCGTGCTTGGCGACTTTAATTCCCGCGCCAGCCGTTACAAATGAAGCCAGAGTGGAAATATTAAATGTGTCTTTTCCATCGCCACCGGTGCCGCACAAATCGATGGTATTGTAAGCTTTCAAATCTATGGCGATACACAGTTCGAGTAAGGCTTCACGGAATCCCGAAAGTTCGTCGATTGTAATCGGGCGCATCATGTAAACCGTGAGGAAACTGGCGATCTGCGACGGATTGTAATTGCCGTTGGAAATATTGACCAATACTTCTTTGGCTTCCGGCTTGGACAGTATTTCGTGGTTGATGAGTCTATTGAGAATGGTTTTCATAGCATTTGATTGGACGTGAATAACACAGATTTCACAAATTTCACAGATTCTTATCAGGAGTTTACCCAGTTTTCGAGAATTTTTTTACCGTCAGGCGTAAGCACACTTTCGGGATGGAACTGTACGCCTTTGACATCAAAAGTTCTGTGGCGCAGCGACATGATCTGACCGTTAGTATCGACAGATGTGATTTCGAGCACATCGGGGAAATCTTCGGTATTGACCACCCAGGAATGGTAGCGTCCGACTTCAATCTCGTGTTCCAAACCACTGAACAACGATTCGTCGGTTGCGAGGATTTTGGTTTTTGTGGCAACGCCGTGGTAGACTTTTTCAAGGTTGGAAAGGCTGCCGCCAAAAACTTCCCCAATCGCCTGCTGCCCAAGACAAACGCCAAGGATGCTTTTTGTCGGGGCATAGGTCTGGATCACTTCCTTGAGCAAACCCGCTTCGTCCGGAATTCCGGGGCCAGGCGAAAGCAGAATCTTGTCGAAGCTTTTGAGTTCGGAAAGGTCGAATTCGTCGTTGCGGAAAACGGTCACCTCGCAATCCAAATCCTCGAGGTAGTGTACGAGATTGTAAGTAAAACTGTCGTAATTGTCTATGATCACTATTTTTTTCATGGGAGTCATTTTAAATATTTTCAGCCAGGGTTAAGGCTTTGTCGAGTGCGCCGAGCTTGTTGTATACTTCCTGTAATTCATTTTCTTCGTCTGATTCGGAGACAATCCCGGCACCGGCCTGGTAATGCAGCTCATGGTTTTTGCCCAGGAATGTCCGGATCATAATTGCATGGTTAAAATTACCGTCAAAATCCATAAATCCAATAGCGCCGCCATAAAAACTTCTGTTGGTTTTTTCGATGCTTTCGATGAGTTGCATCGCTTTGTGTTTGGGTGCGCCCGACAAGGTTCCGGCCGGAAAAGTATCGGCTACGACCTGCATTGTATGGCTGCTGTCGTGCAACGCTCCGGTGACTTTGGAAACCATGTGGATGACGTGTGAGAAGAATTGCACTTCGCGGTATTTTTCTACGGAAACGCTATGGCTGTTTCTGCTCAAATCGTTTCGTGCCAGATCGACGAGCATCACGTGTTCGGCGTTTTCTTTTGGATCTTCGGAAAGCTGTTTGGCGAGGATGGCATCGAGTTCATCATTTCCGGAGCGCTTGAAAGTCCCGGCGATCGGGTGGATTTCGGCCTTACGGTTTTTAACGACCAATTGCGCTTCGGGCGACGAGCCGAAAATTTTAAAATCACCATAATCAAAAAAGAACAGATAGGGCGAAGGGTTGATATTTCTTAAGGCGCGATAGACATTGAATTCGTCGCCTTTAAAGCCCTGCGTAAAACGTCTTGATAAAACCAATTGGAAAACATCGCCACGGAAACAGTGATTTTTTGCAATGGCGACATAGGCTTTGAATTCGGCATCGCTGAGATTGGAATGCTTTTCTCCTTCTTTTGAAAAACGATACGAAGCGAAATTGCGCGACTGGATCAATTGTTCGATGGCTTCGATATTGTTTTCGCCTGTTAACGAATGCGAGAAAATATACGCTTCATTGTTGAAATGGTTGATGGCGATGATATTCTGGTAAACGGCGTAATACAAATCCGGAATTTTGAGGCCGCCGGGTTTCTTTGCGATGCTGATTTTTTCGAAATAACGCACGGCATCATAAGAAATATAGCCAAACAGGCCGTTGTTGATGAATTTGAAATCATTGGCGTCTGATTGGAATCGCGAAGCGAATTGCCTGATTTCATTCGGAATATTGGTAGCCGAATCGATGGCTGTTTTTTCAGAACTTCCATCAGGAAAAATTTTATAAATCGTCTCATTTTCAATTTTAATCGACGCGACCGGATTGCAGCAGATATAGGAAAAGCTGTTACTGGCGGTATGGTAATCGCTGCTTTCGAGCAAAAGGCTGTTCGGGAATTTGTCGCGGATTTTCAGGTAAACGCTCACGGGCGTAATCGTGTCGGCGAGGATTTGTTTGCTGAAAGTCTGGAATTTATAGGTTTTCATAAGGTGGCTTTTGGACATAAAAAAAAGGCTTGTCGTGATTGACAAGCCTTTTAGATATTTAGATTTAAAATATACTTATAGCAGACCGCTTCACGACGTTTGACGTAAGTTGTTCCACCACCAGGTATTGTTTAAAATTGTGTGCATGTTGAAATTTTGTTATGCAAATGTAGAAATTTATTTGAGAGTTGGCGGATTTTTTTAATTTTTTTGTGATTGGACGCGGATGATGCGGATGATGCGGATGACGCAGATTTGCGCGGATTTCCTGTATTGGTAAATAGAATTGAGAAATGCGTCATTGCGAGCAAAGCGAAATAATCTGTTTCAGAATTAGGAGCTATTTCCTGCTGTCCGCTGTATCTTTTGCCCTGCGGGACAAAAGGATGCCGCTTCCATCAGGGCTAGGACATTTAGGAAACTTCAACATTCAAATTTTAAGTCAAAGAACCGAAGAACCGTTGAATAACGAATATTGAATTTTGAACACGAGCACAGCCTAAAAACTCAAATCCACCTTCAAATCGAATTCGTCATAAATCGTACGGTCGCCCAAATCGTCGAAGAAGCTTCCCGAGCCATATTGGATGCCGAACTTGGTACGGTCGACAGAAAATTCCGTCGACGCGGTTTTGCCTTTCACCGTGAGGTCGAATTTGACAGGGTTGGTTTTGCCCTTGATGGTCATATCGGCAGTAACGGAATAGACGTTGGGTTTCTTTTCGGCGATGGTCTTAAAGACGAGTTTCGCGGTTTTGAATTCATCGGTGCTGAAAAAATCGGCCGACTTGAGATGGCCTTCGAGTTTTTCCTTTCCGCTTCCCGTCTGGTCCGTATTGGAAAGTGTGGTCATGTCGGCAGTAAAGCTTCCGCCGGTAACTTTTTTGCTCTTAAACACCAGTACGCCATCCTTAAAATTGATGCTTCCGCTGTGTTCGCCGGTCACTTTTTTTCCGGTCCACATGATGGTGCTTTTCTTGAGATCGATCTTTTTTGACTGTGCAGAGATTGTGATACTGGTAAGGCATACCAATAAAACGAGCGCGATTTTTTTCATCTTTTGAATATTTTAATGATTAGAACTCCGACTGGACCGTTTAAGCGATTTTGTATGGTTATGATATTTGAAGGAATGGAAGCGATATTACCAAAGTTACAAAAAAAGCCGTTTCAAATGACTTAATGTTGAGAATTAACGGTTTAGGGTTTTAATCTTTAAGAAATCGGTAAAAGCAAAAACCCCGATCAAAGACCGGGGTTTGTTTTTCATAGCAATATTTTGGAAGTATTTAGAATACCAAAGATACCGTGATATCGAAATCGTTATTGATGGTCTTGTCTCCTAAATTGTCGAAGAAGCTTCCTGAGCCATATTTGATGTCAAATTTGGTCCTGTCGATTTTCAATGCTGTAGTAGCGGTGTTTCCTTTTACGGTAAGGTCGAAAGTCACCGGATTTGTTTTTGCTTTCAGGGTTAAATCGGCAGTAACCGTGTAGACGCCATTTCCTTTATCGGCGATGGTTTTGAAAACCAGCCTGGAAGTTGGAAAAGTGGCCGTTCCAAAGAAATCGTCAGTTTTCAAATGTCCTTCGAGTTTGTCTTTCCCTTGCTCTATTTTCAAATCTGTATTAGCGATCGAATTCATATCCACGGTAACGGTTCCGCCTGTTAATTTGGCGCCTTTGAATACCAAAGCACCTTCTTTAATGTTTACCGTTCCGGTGTGCTGGCCGGTGACTTTTTTTCCAACCCATTCGATTTTACTTTTCGATGCGTCGATTTTCTTGGTTTGTGCAGATACGGCAGCTGTTGAAAATGCTACCAATAAGGCGATTGCGATTGTTTTAAAATGCTTCATTGTGTTAATTGATTTTAGTTATTGATTATAAATGGATAAATAATTCCTCTTGTGATTTGCGTACTTTTTTAAGATGTTGCGTCCCATCTTCTTCATGCCGGTAGCCGATTGCCGCAATAACGCAGGCATGGAGCCCTTTTGCCTTCAGCCCGAGGATTTCGTCGAAAGCTTCGGCATCGAAACCTTCCATCGGCGAAACGTCTATTTTGTGTTCGGCCGCGGCATTGATCAGATTTCCAAGTGCCAGATAAGCCTGCCTGGTGGTCCAGTTGTCGCGTTTTTCCAAAGTCCATTTGCTAAATGTCGACTTCATAAAAGTACCGTATCCGATAATGCTTTCCAGCGTTACCCCGCGGGTTTCGACAATATTGCTGATGTAGCTGTCAATTTCGGCATCGCCCAGATTGGTAACATTGGCAAAAACGAAAAGCTGCGAGGCGTCGGTTATCTGCGAATGGTTTCCCGGAGCGGCGGGCTTGAGCTTTTCACGCAATTCCGGATCTTCGATGATCAGCACTTTGTAAGGCTGCAATCCGTAGGAGGAAGTGCTCAGGCGGATGGCTTCCTTCAGCATATCCAAATCGTCGGCCGACAATTTGCGTGTGGCATCAAACCGCTTTGTGGAATACCTCCAGTTCTGATTTTGAATGAATTGGCTCATACTTGGTTTCTGAATTTTTCCAGCAGGCTGATCAATTGTTCCAGTTCTGCCTCGGTCATATTAGATGCGAATAGCTTTTCATACTCGTCTACTTTGGGGTCGAGTTCGTTGAGCAAAGCGAGGCCTTTCTCTGTAATCATGACTTCCATTTTCCTGCGGTTTTCGGGGCACACATCCCTGGTGACCAATTCCTTGAGCAGCAGTTTATCGACGAGTCGCGTCGTGTTGCTTGTTTTGGCCAGCATGCGTTCCTGGATCAGGAACATATTTGCGGGACAGCCTTTTTGGCCTCTCAGGATCCGAAGCACATTAAATTGTTCGCCTGAAATGTCGAAAGGTTTCAAAACCTCGTTGAATTTATCGGCGATTATATTTTGGGTATACATAATATTCAGGACCGTTTTTTTCGGAAGTGCAATCGGCGAACTCGATTTGATGATTTCTTCAATGGTCATATTTGTAATTGCAAAATTTGTAGGTACAAATGTAGTCGGTATTTTCATTTGTATATACAAGTGTTTGCTAAATTTTTGTTAAATAAATTAAGAGGGCAGGGAGAATGCTTAATTTTATTCGCTTCCAGATTTATACTGAAAATGAAAAGAAATACCCTCGCTGTCGTGTTGCTACTCACCCTTGGTTTTGTATCCTGTAAAAAGGATATAGATATGAAAGTGTCCGGGAGTAAATTTCCAAAGTCAACCCAAGTGTATACGAAAGATGGAATTTCCGTAAATTCATACGACTATAAATCGTTTGAGCCTTTCCTTAAAATGCAAACCGACACGACATATGTGATTAATTTCTGGGCGACCTGGTGCCAGCCGTGCGTGGAGGAACTTCCGTATTTTGAGAAAGCCAACGCCGAATTTAAGGATCAGAAGGTCAAAGTGATCCTGGTCAGCCTTGATATGAAAAAGCAGGTCGAGAGCAACCTGATTCCGTACATCAAAAAGAAAAACCTGAAATCACTCGTTATCCATTTAAGTGACCCGGACGCGAATTCGTGGATTTCCAAAGTAGATTCTACCTGGTCTGGTGCGATTCCGGCTACAATCATTTACAATAAAAACAAGCGGAAGTTCTACGAACAGAGCTTTACATTTGAAACGCTTTCCAACGAGATCAAACAATTTAATAACCAATAACACCAACACTTATGAAGAAGTTTAAAATTTTGTCAGTTGCCTTAATTGCCGCAGTAATCAGCGCATTTACAATCAATACCGCTCCGAAAGGCTATAAAGTGGGCGACATCGCAACCGATTTCCGCCTGAAAAGCACCGACAACAAAATGGTTTCACTCAAGGATTACAAAGATGCCAAAGGTTTCATCGTGATTTTCACCTGCAACCATTGCCCGTTTGCCAAAGCTTATGAAGACAGGATTATCGCGCTGGATAAGAAATACAGCAAACTCGGCTATCCTGTGATTGCCATCAACCCGAACAACCCTGCAAAACAGCCCGAAGATGCTTTCGACAGGATGAGAACCAGGGCGAAAGAGAAAAATTTCACTTTCCCGTACTTATTCGACGAAGGCCAGCGCGTGTTCCCGCAGTATGGCGCAACCAAAACCCCGCATGTTTACCTGTTGCAAAAAACATCCAAAGGGAATGAAGTGAAATACATCGGCGCTATTGATGACAATTCTGAGGATGCGAAAGCCGTGAAGGAAAAATATGTAGAGAATGCAGTCAACGCGCTGTTGAGCAACAAAGAGATTTCTGTAAAAGAGACCAAAGCGATCGGTTGTTCCATTAAAGTATAATTATGAATTTAAGACAGGAAGATTGGGTTTCGCAGCTTGAAGCCGACGACAATGCCGTGATTCTCGATGTGCGCACCGAAGACGAATGGAACGACGGATACATCCCGAACGCCATCCATATCGATATCTACAAAGGGCAGGGATTTATTTACGAAGTCGACGCGCTCGACAAATCGAAAAATTATTACGTCTATTGCAAAGCTGGTGGCAGGAGCGAACAGGCCTGTAATATCATGAACCAGCTTGGCATTGATAACACCTACAATTTAGTGGGCGGAATGATGCAGTGGAAAGGCAAAGTTGCCGTTCCCTGATTATGAAATTTATAAAAAATTAAAGACCGTAGGCATTTGCTTGCGGTTTTTTTATAACATCAGATTTCCCGGAACATGGCCGATTATAAATCCAGTGACCTAAAAATAGACTACATTTGGGAATTACCCGAAATATGACAAAGAAAATGGCAAACCCGCAGCAGAATAATACTCCAAAACCTGAACAGAAGATAGAAAATAGTGCTGCTGAGTTGATCTTAGCCAATAAGGAACTTGCGCGCCAGATACAAGATAAGATAAACCGCGCCGCCGAACTGGTCATCGCCAACACCGAACTCGCGTTCCAGAACAAGGAAAAGGGAAACCGCGCCGCCGAACTCGTTATTGCCAATACGGAGCTCGCGTTCCAGAATAAGGAAAAGGAAAACCGTGCCGCCGAACTGGTCATTGCCAATACGGAACTCGCTTTCCAAAACCAGGAAAAGGAAAACCGTGCGGCTGAACTGGTGATAGCCAATACCGAACTGACTTTCCAGAACCAGGAAAAAGAGAACCGTGCGGCCGAACTGGTGATTGCCAATAAGGAGCTGACCTTCCAGAACCAGGAAAAAGAAAACCGCGCCGCCGAACTCGCTATAGCCAATACGGAACTGGCTTTCCAGAACCAGGAAAAAGAAAACCGTGCTGCCGAATTGGCCATAGCCAATACAGAGCTTGCATTCCAGAACCAGGAAAAGGAAAACCGCGCTGCTGAACTGGCCATTGCCAATGCAGAACTGACTTTCCAGAACCAGGAAAAAGAGAACCGCGCTGCCGAACTGGTGATTGCCAATACGGAGCTGACCTTCCAGAACCAGGAAAAGGAAAACCGTGCTGCCGAACTCGCCATAGCCAATACGGAACTGGCTTTCCAGAACCACGAAAAGGAAAACCGTGCCGCCGAGCTGGTCATTGCCAATGCCGAGCTGACTTTCCAGAATACAGAAAAGGAAAAGCGCGCGGCCGAATTGCTGATTATCAATAAGGAACTCGAATCTTTTACCTTTATTTCCAGCCATGACCTGCAGGAGCCTTTAAGGAAGATACAGGCTTTTTCCGATCGCATCCTTACTGAGGAATATGAAAACTTATCGGAAAAAGGGAAGCATTATTTCGAACGTACGAAACACTCGGCTTTGCATATGCAGACGCTGATCAATGACCTGTTGGCGTATTCGCGCACGACCGAAACCGAAAGGAAGTTTGAATACAGGGATCTCAATAAGATTGTCAGGGAAGTCATGGCGGCTTTACATGAGGAATTGCAGCAAAAAGAGGCGACAATAGAAATGGTCGAGCTTTGTGAAGTCCATATTATCCCGTTTCAGTTCCGCCAGCTTTTACAGAATCTGATTGCCAATTCGCTTAAATTCTGCCAGCCGCAGAAACCGCCCTATATTGTTATCCAAAGCAAGCCTGTTAATTATCACGAATCCAATACGACAACGCTGCCGCTGCAAATCGACTATTGTCACATCAGCGTGAGCGATAACGGGATCGGTTTTGATTCCGAATACAAGGATAAAATTTTTGACATTTTCCAAAGGCTGCACGACAAGGAAGATTATGAGGGTACCGGTATCGGATTGACTATTGTAAAGAAGATTGTCGAAAACCACAATGGGGTTATCACGGCAACGGGCGAAGTGGATAAAGGAGCAAAATTCGACATATTTATTCCGGCGCACCAACATAAAAGTGCATAAATTCTCCTGTGGAAAATCTTTCATAAAAAATCCCCGGCAGAAATGTCGGGGATTTTGCAGTTTTAACGGTGCTGGTCGATTAAAATCAGATTCCCGTCCGGGTCAGTCATCATAAGGCTTGCCGGGCCGGAAGTATTCTCGTCTGCTTCGGCTGCCAACTTAATGCTTTTATTTTTGAGGTACTTTTGGATTTCCCTGACGTCCTCAAACTTTTCAATGTTTTTGGCGTTTTCGTCCCAACCCGGATTGAAAGTCAGGATATTGCCTTCAAACATTCCCTGAAATAGCCCGATGAGTGCATTCTCATTTTTCATGATGAGGTAATTTTTTTCCATGCCTCCTGCAAAAACCGTAAATCCAAGGGTTTCATAAAATTCTTTTGAAGCCTTAATGTCCTTTACATTAAGGCTAACTGAAAATGCTCCTAATTTCATATGGTCTTTTTTTCTTTGTTTATATATTCGGACTGCCTGACGTTTGTTTCGTCTTGTCCCTGTTAGTTGAAGATGCGAAATATAATCTTGTTTTCAGCGACTGTTTGATACACTCTGATACACTCTCCATACACTATCCATACTGTATCTATACACTATCTATACAGTATCCCTACACTATCTATGCACCAACGATACGCCAGATATTGCTTTGATATTCTTCTAAACACTACTGTAGATTAACTATAAATACCGGGGCAGCTAAGTAAAATAGCGTTTTTAATTTCAAGATCGCAAAGCCAAGTTGCTATTATATGCCGTTTTTTTATAAACTAATTACCCAACTCTTCTTTTTTAATTCAGATAAATCTAATTCTTTTAACTTTGCAATATCAGGCATTGCCATAATTCTTGGAAATTTTAACTCTTTTGAAATAAATAATTCTTCTTCCATACCCCAAATATATTCAGGATTTGTTGATATAACCAATGGGCAAAGATATTTTATGTTTTCTGGCAATTTTGTATCCAGACTGTTTTTGTTTTTGTGAATAAATTCGGCTTTTTCGTTGACCTCTTTCAATGCACTTTTCATTTTATTTGTTCTATAATTTACGGCCAATTTATCGCCCTTATCAAAACCAAATGAGACATTTACTGCCTTAGCTTCAATCAGAAACAGAACATCATCAATAATAAATGAAGCATCAATCTCTTTTTTAAATTTTCCGGATGTAATTTCATTTCTGCATACCCACATTTTTTCTTTGCCATAAACGAATTCTATCTCTGATTTTAAAGAATCCTCAAAATAATTAGCTCTTCTGTTACCGACATCACCATCAACACTTGTAATTTCTTTCACTATATAAGAAATGATATCCGTCAAACCAGAATAATCAACAACCATATGATCGTTTGATAATTGATATAAAAATCGTTTGGGCCCTCTGGTCCATAAATCAATATCATTTTTATTATCCTTTTCTAACAAGAATCTTTTGAAAATTTTAATTGTATCTATTTTATGATCAATTTCCGTTTTAAAAATTACTTTGTGAAGCTCTGGATATATTTTTTCAAAATCTTCGCTGAATGCCTCAAGATTGAATTTAGCGATGATATAGGCTCTGTTTAAAATGTGGTATTGCGAATCCAGGCTTGCAGAAGAATCACTTAAGATTTTATGCCCCAGGTAACCAAGGAATAATACAAATTCGATGACTGAAAATGAATAATATTCTTCAAATTCTTCCTCAAATAATTTCAGGAAGTTATAAATATTAGAAATGTTGTGTGCGCCTAGCAAATAGTTTGTTTCTGCTTCAAAGGTATCATCGTCCTTAAATATTTTTGAGTAAGCTTCATTCTTAAAATTAAAGAGTTTTGTTTTCGTTTTGTGATCCACATTCAACTGAAAATGAGGACAGAAATAAGGATTTTCTGTATCTAACGTATTATCAACATAAGATCCGGTTCTTGAAAATACATTTGCATTTGAAAGCCTTTCGTCATACATATCGATAAGGAAGCTTATTTCTTTATCGGTTTTCGATATAATTTTTTTATTAATGGTATCAAAAGTAACATCACCCCCTTTATTGGCAATCCGGTAGTACTGTGTTCCCTTGATATAAATAAAGCTTAAAATTTCGATCCTGATGACGTCTGAAATAACGCTATAAATACGCTCTGGCAAATTCTCATTTTGGAGTTTTTCCAAACACTCAGGATATTCTAATTTGTTGTATTCTTCAATGCTTTTTGGAAATACTGAAAAGTTTTCATCTATAATAATGTTTTCCTCGCTAATGCCGTACTTGTAAAAACTCAGGCTTTGAACCTCTCTGTATAACATGACAGAAAGTTCCGCCACATCGAATATATTTTTTGGACCTAGTCTCCTTGACCAAAAAAGCAATTCATAGGTAGAATGTTTGGAAGCAATGTTTTTAATTAATGCTTCCGTATTGTTGATATAGTCTTTTAAAATATCTGAAACAGACTTTGTTAAGTCTGGAATTGAATTAAATATTTCAGATTCATATTTATTCAATTCTTTATCAAGGTCAATATGTTTTTCCTCAAAAAATTTATAGGTAATCAATTGATAAATGTTTGGGAGGAAAGTCACTGTATCTTTCGTTTTCATATCTTTTTTTAAGCAACAATTTTTGTGTTTTTTGCCACTTCCACATGGACATTTATCGTTTCTTCCTGTTTTTTTCATAGAACATAGTATTCTTCACTTGATTTTTGAAATGGCTCATAATGTCCCGGGGCCACACGTCGGTTTTGCGAAGTTTGGGACGTACTTCTTTCCGCTAAGATAGCAGTTTTTCCGGAGGAAAAGTGCAAAGGCAACAGAACTGCAAATCGTGTCTAGCACCTGTTGTGCACTTTGCTTTGGTCTGTCACACGGTAAAGATAAAAACTGAGAATTGCAAATCCCATTATTATAAGATACATGATAAAAGTGATTTGCTCATGTTTCGATTCGTATCCTTTTTCTATGATTGTATTCCAAATCCCAGGTTCATTTTTAAAACCAACACACCATTGTCCCAGGTTCCATGCAAAATGAATTCCAACCGGTAAGGCAATTCCTTTGGATCTTAATGCTGCAATCCCAAAAAGTATTGCTCCTGTGCCTGCTCCAAGAAAAGCCTGTGTGATTGTATAACCGCCTGCGATATGCTCAAGTGAAAAAATAACCGCTATAATAATTTGCGACTTCCATGACCCGATTGAACAATAGAGCGCACGTAAAGGATAACCTCGAAATGCTAATTCCTCCCTTAGGGCAAGAACAAAATATAAAAGAAATGTAAATACAATTGCGGAAAAAGATAATGATGAAACAGAAACAATTTTTGCATGGCTAAATAACAATACTAGTGCAGTGTGGGTGATTGACAAAAGTAGCCCGATGATAAAACCGAAAATAAAACGCCTGATTGTTCCTTTTTTAGGAGTAACACCCAATTTGTCCAATCGAATTTTTTCCCAACGGGAGAAAAGCACCGTAAAACCAAAAACAGCTACTGTAGCTACTATTCCAAGTAAAAGTTCTGACCATGGTTTTGGTAAATTTTTCGTCAATGAAGAACCCACAATGAGAACAATCATGCAACACATACAAAATGCTAACACGCGTAATAACGTGTATTTCCAATTTATGATTTTTTGTGTCATCATTTTAATCTCATTTTCAGTAGCATTGCGCATAACCTATAAACGCCGCAATCCCAAATCACAAGCACATAAACCGATGCGTTTTCAAGGCATAAGATTTAATGCCCGATATGCCGTTTTAGTACGCCGCCCGATGCTTCTTTGATGGAATTCGTAAATACAAACGCAGCCGGATCGATAGCGATGACGACATTTTTGAGTCTTCTTACTTCCAAGCGGGTAATTACGGTAAAGATAATATCGCAATCGTCTTTGTGCGAGAAATTGTCTTTCATATATCCGCGTTCGCCTTTATATATCGTAATTCCGCGTCCCAATTCAAGGACGAGTTTTTCTTTGATCACTTCGCTTTGCCCCGAGATAATGGTGACGCCGGTAAATTCTTCAATCCCTTCTACGACATAGTCGATGGTTTTGGTAACCGTGTAGTAGGTGAGGCAGGCGTAGAGCGCCGTTTCAAAATTCAGGTAAAATGCGGCTATAAGAAAAATAATGACGTTGAGTCCGAGGATAATTTCACTGATTGTAAACCCGGTGCGTTTGAGCGTATAAAGCGCCATTACTTCAATTCCGTCCAGTGCACAACCGCCGCGCATGCCGAGCCCGATACCGGTTCCGAGGAAGAATCCGCCAAAGCTCGAAATCAGCAATTTGTCATAATGAAACTCCGGATAAGGTAAAAAATTCAGGCACAATGCTAATAATATCGTTGCCAGAAGGGATCGGTACGCAAAAGCCTTGTTAATCTGCCTGGCGCCGATAAATATGAATGGGAGGTTGGACAAAATAATCAGCACCGCAATATTCCACCCATAAACTTCATGCAGCAATAACGAAATTCCCGTGACGCCGCCATCGAGGAAATGGGCGGGAACGAGGAAACTCTTGAGTGCAAATCCGCATACCAGTGCGCCCGTGGTGATGTAAAAGCCATCAACCAGCAGATTGGAGTTGATTTTATTTTTCAAGGGAGATCATTTTTTTGTTTGAGTATGGAAAGGTATTTTTCCTTCTGTGGCTTTCGGGAATCGATGGCGGTAGGCGTAAAATAATGATGCTGCTCGAGAAACCGGATTTGTAATGTGTCCCATTCTTTCTGGTTGCTGATGATACCGTAAACCTGAAGTTCGAGGAAAAGCTTGTTGCCGATGGTAAAGAAATCGTCCCTCCCGAGATAATCCAGATCGGCATCGCAGATGATTTCTTCGAGCAGGTTTTTCGGCTCCTGGGGTAATTTCGTTGCGAGGATCATCCCGCATATTTTTTCAATCTGTGCCTCCGTAAAATCGAATTGCGGCAAGTTTTCCTTTGCAATGTCGCATGAAATCTGCTCGTGGTCTTTCGCCTGAATGATAAATCCGCAGTCGTGGTACATCGCCGCAATAAGGAGCAACTTCAGATCTTCGCCTTTTATGCCTTCCGAAACGGCAATCCTGCGGGCAGAATCATACACATCTTTTACATGCGATACGCTGTGATAATACAAATGCTTGGGCAATTCTTTGCGGAGCCTGCTGCTGATATAATTTTTAGCTTTTTGAAATTGCATCATACGGTTTAATGGTTAATGGTTGTCGTTTTTATAATCTACAAAATACATGTCGACTTCGCCTTTGTTTTTCGCGATTATTTTGCCGCGATGTTTGCAATCGAAATCATGTTTTACCAATTCAAAAGTGTTGCTGCTGATGTTTACCTTTCCGGAGATACTGCTGCTTTCCATCCGTGCCGCCAGATTCACGGTATCGCCCCAGATGTCATAGGCGAATTTTTTGACGCCAACGATTCCGGCGATGACCGGGCCGCTGTTGATGCCGATACGTACTTCGAATACCCGCTCATTTTCACTTCTGTCCTTAATGAAATCGCGTATTTCCAATGCGGCATTTACCGTTCGCTTTGCGTGTTCCCGATTTTCCAGCGGAAGCCCGCAAACCGCCATGTAAGCATCGCCAATGGTCTTGATTTTTTCGAGCCCGTTGCGCTCCATTATCCCATCGAAAGCGGTGAAGCATTCGTGCAGTTCCTTTACCAGTTCTTTTGGAGTGAGCAATTCTGAGATTTGCGTGAAATTGACGAAATCCGTAAATAAGACGCTGACTTCATTGTACTGCCTGGCTTCGGAGCGGCCGTTATTCTTGAGCTCTTCGGCAATCTCTTCGGGAAGTATATTGAGCAAGAGTTTTTCGGAGCGTTCTTTCTCTTTAGAAATCACCAGGTTGTCCCTGCGTTTAAGACGGTAAGCGAAACCCGCGCCCAAAGCGACAAGAAGCAGAAGGATCGCGCCGCCAATCCATGCATTGCGCATATTCTTCTGGCGTTTGAGTTCGAAGCCTGCAATGGCATCTTTGCGCTGCTGCACCAGTTTGAGGGAATCCTGTTTTTTGGCATATTCAAAATCGAGCTCCTTACGCGTGAATTCCTGCGTTTTCTCCTTATTAAAAATACTGTCTTTGTATTCGGCGTGTTCTTTAAAAGTAGCCAAAGCTTTGCTATAATCGCCATTGAACTCATAAGCTTCGGAAAGTAATTTAGCATCATCCTGAAATTCATTCAAATGATTGCCGACCAGATAGTAATGGCTGGTTTCTTTTAAATAAGCAATTGCTTTTTGTGTCCAGCGCTTCTTGTTTGCACCCGAAGCCTTGTCCCGGGCTATTCCTAAATAAGTTTTTCCGAGCGTACTTTTGACAAGAAATTCGCCGTCACTTCCGATAGAATTGTATAGTTTTATCGATTTGAGGCAATAGGCAATCGCCTGCGGATAATCTTTTTTGGAGAGATAGGCATCTGCAATATTGTTGAACCCAAGGGCGCAACTTGTTTTATCGCCCAGTTCTTCCGCTACTTTCTGGGATTCAAAAAAATACTGCAACGCTTTGTCAAAATTGCCCAATCCGCCATACAACGCGCCAATATTGGAGGTATTGTTTGAAATGCTTAGCTTATTGCCGATTTCCCTGTTAATTTTGAGCGCTTTCAGGTAACAGTCGAGTGCCTTGGCGGAATTCCCCTGGGTATAATAAATATTGCCATTGCAATTCAGGGCTTCAGCCATACCGTTTTTATCGCGGATTTCCTTAAATTTATTGAAGGCCTTTAGCGAATAATCGAGGGCTTTGGTAAAATCTGACTTTGCCAGATAGACATATCCCAGATTGCATGTGGTTTCGGCAATTCCGTGTTTATCGCCAATTTCGTTGCTGATCTTTAGCGCTTCCTGTTGGAATTGGAGCGTCATTTTAACATTGCCTTCAAAAAAATAGATCCACCCGATACTTGCCGTGATCGAAGCGATGCCTTTTTTATCTCTGGTTTCCCCGAATATTTGGAGCGCCTTTTTGAAATAATCCCGCGCCAGATCATAATCCGACTTGCGGCTGTGATTTACACCGAGGCTGTTCTCGCTGTCGGCGATCCCTTTTTTCCAATTTATTTTTTGTGATAGGGCCAAGGCCTGTTCGCCATATTTCAGGCCTACATCCGGATTGATGTCTTTGAGAACATAGGAAACCTTGCTCAGAATGGCAATTCGGGAAGTGTCGTTTTTGATTTTTGGAAGCGCGGTAAGCAGCGAGTCTACATAAGCCTGACCCTGTTTTTGGGAGTATAAGTGTAAAGGAATACTGAACAGCAACAAAAGCAGCATTACCGGCAATAATCCAAATCTGCATTTAAAGAAATCGCCAAATCTATTTTTAAGAGGTTTTTTCATATCCGGCTTTCGATTTCAAACAGACTTTTTCAATCAATCAGTTTCCCAAATATAAATTTTTTTTTAACTATCTGTATATTATCGGTTTAAAATAATGATGGCCTTACCGTTTATGGGATACAATCAATTTAAAAGAAAACGAATTGGGATCAGATTGTCACAAACACAGAGGAAATGTTTTACTCGCCGGAATCCTACAGGCTTTTCTACGTCTTGTTAATAATCACTTTAAACGTTGATGTTTTCAAAAAACATTTGCTATTTTTACCACCGTGAAATTCCTGAGTATCCTATTTGCAGCCCTTTTTACCTTCTTGTCGTGCATTCCGTGTGCGGACGGTCAGGTGCATTTGGATAAATCTGCAAGAATCACACAAACTGGCGCCGATTCACATAGCGGCGAACATTCAGATGCGTGTTCTCCGTTCTGCGTTTGCAATTGCTGTCAAAGTCCCGGTTTTTTCAATTCAATTGAATATTTGCCAACAGAAATATTTACAGCACAGCTCGCGGAAAAAAAACTACCACAATATACTTCAACGTTATTCTCCAACTTTCAGAATACCATTTGGCAACCGCCTAAAATTAGCTAATTGACACTTTTCGCTTCGATTCACTCGAAGCAATTACTTATGGTTTCAAGCCATAAATCCCTTTTTGTCATTTAACTAAAACAAATTTATGCTAAACAAGATCATTCAGTTCTCTGTAAAGAACAAACTGGTTATAGGACTTATGGTGTTAGCCCTTATATCATGGGGTATTTACTCCGTGAGGCAGTTGCCAATAGATGCCGTCCCTGATATCACAAACAATCAGGTCCAAATTATAACGAGTTCGCCAAGCAATGGCGCGGAAGATATTGAACGCTTTGTAACTTTCCCGGTCGAGCAGACAATGTCGACTATTAAAGACATCGAAGAAGTGCGTTCTTTCAGCCGTTTCGGTTTGTCTGTTGTAACCGTCGTGTTCAAGGAAAATGTTGATGTATATTGGGCGCGCCAGCAAGTTAGCGAGCGTCTGAACGAAGCAAGCGAACAGATTCCGCCCGGAATGGGACTGCCTCAAATGGCTCCGGTTTCAACGGGTTTAGGCGAAATTTACCAATATGTCATACATACCAAGAAAGGCTTCGAAAAGAAATATGATGCCACTGAACTTCGAACCATCCAGGATTGGATAGTGCGCAGGCAATTGTTGGGCGTTGCCGGAATCGCTGACGTAAGCAGTTTTGGCGGATATCTGAAGCAGTATGAAATTGCGCTCAATCCCGATAAATTGCGAAGCATGAACATCAGTATTAGCGATGTTTTTACGGCACTTGAAAAGAATAACCAAAATACAGGTGGCGCTTACATCGACAAAAAGCCAAATGCCTACTTCATCCGCAGCGAAGGATTGATAAAAAGTATTGACGATATCGAAAACATTGTCGTAAAGACGAATGACAACAGCATCCCTGTGCTGATCCGAAATGTTGCAGAAGTAAAAATCGGCGCAGCTACGAGGTATGGCGCAATGACAAGAAATGACGAAGGCGAGGTCGTAGGCGGAATCGTGCTAATGCTTAAAGGAGCAAATGCTTCAAAAGTAATCGGGAATGTAAAAACCCGTATGGCTCAAATTGAAAAGACTTTGCCTGTAGGCGTAACAGTTGAGCCTTTTCTCGACAGGACGAAACTTGTTGATAACGCCATTGGAACCGTTTCCAAAAACCTTGCGGAAGGCGCATTGATTGTAATATTCGTTTTGGTCTTGCTCTTAGGTAATTTCCGGGCAGGATTGATTGTTGCCTCGGTCATTCCGCTTGCCATGCTTTTTGCGATATGCCTGATGAATCTTTTTGGTGTCGATGGCAATTTGATGAGCCTCGGCGCAATTGATTTCGGATTGATTGTCGATGGTGCGGTAATCATTATTGAAGCCACGATGCACTATCTGTACGTCAAGCACAAAGGTCAGGAACTCTCACAGGAACAGATGGACAAAAGCGTTATCAGTAATGCGCGGAAAATGATGAGTGCTGCCGCATTCGGGCAAATCGTCATTCTTATCGTTTATCTGCCGATATTGGCACTCGTGGGTGTAGAAGGAAAAATGTTCAGACCTATGGGGCAGACCGTTTCTTTTGCAATTTTAGGGGCTTTTATTCTGTCGCTTACCTACGTTCCGGTAATGAGCGCATTATTCTTAAATAAAAAGATTTCTGACAAGCCAAATATTTCAGACAGGATTATCAATACTGTTCAAAAATATTATTCCCCACTCCTTGCTTTTGCATTAAGATCGAAAGCAATTATTATTGGAATCGCTGGCGGCCTATTGGTATTGAGTTTTGTTGTTTTCAGCTATCTCGGTGCAGAATTTATACCAACCCTTGAAGAAGGCGATTTTGCAGTTGAATTACGGGTGCTGACAGGAAGCAGTTTGTCGCAGACTGTTGAGGCAACCCAAAAAGCAGCCAAAGTATTAAAAGATAATTTCCCTGAAGTCAAGGAAGTAATCGGAAAAATAGGCTCTTCAGAAATTCCAACCGATCCGATGCCTGTTGAAGCCTGCGATTTAATGGTTATTCTTAAAGATAAAAGTGAATGGACAAGCGCAGATAACACTTCTGAACTTGCTGAAAAAATGCAAGCCAAACTGGAAGAAAATATCGCAGGCACTACGTTCGGATTTCAACAGCCAATTCAGATGCGTTTCAACGAATTGATCTCAGGCGTAAAGCAAGACGTCGCCATAAAAATATATGGAGAAGATTTAAACAAGCTGACCAAATACGCCAAACAAATCGGAGGCATCGCACGCAAAATAGAAGGCGCTGAAGATGTCTACGTTGAAGAGGTTTCGGGATTGCCACAGGTTGTAATTGCTTTTCATCGGGATAAGATTGCACAGTTCGGCCTGAACGTCGAAGATATAAACACAGCAATCCGTTCTGGTTTTGCAGGTCAATCCGCAGGGTTGGTATTTGAAGGCGAAAAACGATTTGATCTGGTTGTTCGTTTGGGTGAGGAAAATCGCCAAACGCTCGATGATGTTAAAAATCTATTTGTCACTGCTCCAAATGGCAACCAGATTCCTTTGGAACAAGTCGCAGAAATAGAATATAAGGAAGGCCCGAATCAGATCCAAAGGGACGATGCCAAACGAAGAATTATTGTTGGCTTTAACGTCCGGGGTCGTGATGTGGAAAGCATCGTTTCGGAAATTCAACAGAAAATCGATAAACAGGTCAAATTTGATTCCGGTTATTATCCTACTTACGGCGGAACATTCGAGAATCTTCAGGCAGCCAAAGAAAGGTTAAGTATTGCAGTTCCGGTTTCGCTAACGTTAATTTTCCTTTTGCTGTTCTTTGCTTTCGGTTCGGTAAAACAGGCTTTATTAATCTTTACAGCAATACCGCTTTCAGCCATTGGCGGAATCTTTGCGCTTTGGGTGCGTGGAATGCCTTTCAGTATTTCCGCAGGCGTTGGGTTTATTGCACTATTTGGTGTCGCTGTTCTAAACGGAATCGTATTGATCGCCGAGTTTAATTCTCTCAAAAAAGAAGGAATGACCGATCTGAAACAAATTGTGATTAAGGGAACTTCTGTGCGCTTACGCCCGGTTATCATGACGGCACTTGTCGCTTCACTGGGCTTTTTGCCAATGGCATTGTCACACGGAAGCGGTGGCGAAGTACAAAAGCCTTTGGCAACCGTCGTAATCGGCGGCTTGTTCACGGCAACACTTCTAACCCTTTTGGTATTGCCTATTTTGTATATATGGTTTGAAAATTTTAAAACAAAAAAGATGAAATCTAATCCGGCAATTGTCGTAGTGCTGCTCTTGTTTTCTGCCAGTTTTGCTCAGGCACAAACAAAGCCATTGACACTAAGCGAAGCCATCGGGCAAGGCCTGAAAAATAACAGGGAAATAACCACGTCACAATTGGATATCAAATACCAGCAGCAGTTGAAAAAGGCTGCTGTGGAGATTCCGAAAACTGAGGTTTCGGGGCAGTTTGGTCAAATAAACAGCTATGTTAAAAAAGACAATTATTTTGCGGTTTCCCAAACGATTCCGTTTCCGACTGTTTTTTCTGCAAATGCGGCTTTGGGAAATGCACTTGTAAAGAGCAGCGAATTGAAAGCCGGAATCACGAAAAATGAGTTGGTGTACCGGATCAAACAAACCTATGCCAATCTGCAATATCTGTATGCCCGAAAAACTTTGCTTTCAAAGCAGGACAGTATCTACACCGGATTCACAAAATCTGCCACGCTGCGATACAAGACCGGAGAAAGCACCTTGCTCGAACAAAGCACCGCTGAAACGCAATTGAATGAAACCCGAAATACTTTAAGCCAGGACGAATCAAATATCGAAATCTATTTGTCGCAGCTCCAGGTATTGTCAGGAAGCGACGAACATGTTTCCATTTCTGAAAAGGACTTCACTCAAAAAGATTTTGATGCTCTTGGCGATAACAATGCCATCAATGCCAATCCGATTTTAGCTTACATACAACAGCAGGTTGAAATTGCCGACAAGCAGAAAAGGGTTGAGAAATCCAAAGCGCTTCCTGATCTAACCTTCGGCTATTTTAACCAGTCTTTGATCGGTTCGCAACTCAATGCTTCGGGTTTGCAACTGGCTGATTCTGGAAACAGGTTTCAGGGATTTCAGGCGGGAATAGCCATTCCTGTATTCTTCGGGTCGTACAATTCAAAAGTAAAATCGGCAGCGATCAGCAAGGAAATTGCACTCAGCAATCTCGAAAGCCAAAAGATTAACCTGAAAGGTCAATATGAGCAGGCAGTTCAGGAATATCTGAAAAACAAGAAAAGTCTCGACTACTATAAAAGTTCCGGCTTGCCCAATGCCAACCTGATCCTTTCAAAAAGTGAAAGTGCTTATCGAAACGGCGATATCAGCTATGCTGAAAACCTTTTCAATTTACGGACGGCAAATAATATCCAGGAAAATAACCTGAATGCCATCCTGCAATACAATCTTAGCATCATCCATCTTGAATACCTTTCAGGAAAAAACTAATCAGATAAAATAATAAATATGAAATCAATATATAGAATCGTTGTCCTGTTCATTTCACTCGGAATCATAACAAGCTGCGGCAATAAGGCAAAAGAAGCACCTGCAAAAGAAGCGGAAGTGCCGGAAGCACAGTCGGATGTCGTTGAAATTACGCCTCAGCAATTTAAATCGGCTGATATTCAAATCGGCACTATTGAATCAAAAGCACTCAGTGGAACAACCAAGGTAAACGGAATGCTTGATGTGCCGCCGCAAAATCTGGTTTCCATCTCAACGCCTTTCGGTGGCTTCGTAAAAAGCACCGACATGTTGCAGGGAATGAAAGTCCGCAAAGGCCAAGTGGTTGCAATGATGCAAAACCCTGATTATGTGCAGCCGCAGCAAGATTACATCGATTTGAAAAGCCAGTTGAATTACCTGAAGCAAGATTACGAGCGTCAGCTGGAGTTATCAAGGGAAAACGTCAATGCCTTAAAAACGTTCCAAAAATCCAAATCGGAATATGAAAGTATGCGTGCGCGGGTTTCGGGATTGCGGACTAAACTGCAACTGATGAATGTGAACGTTGCCAGTCTTGAAAGAGGAAACATCCAAAGTGTCATTCCGCTGTATTCCCCGATTAATGGCTATGTGACCGAAGTAAAAACCAATATAGGTGCTTATGCGGACGCGACAGTGGTGCTTTTCGAAATCGCAGATACAGGGCATTTGCACGCAGAATTGACCGTATTTGAAAAGGATGTGCCTAAGCTCAAAATCGGTCAAAAGGTGCGTTTTACATTAGCCAATGAAACCAAAGAAAGATTGGCGACTGTCGACCTGATCGGAAAAGAAATCAGCAAAGAAAGGACAGTGCAGATTCACTGTAAACTGGATAAGGAAGACATGAGCCTGCTTCCGGGAATGTACCTGAAAGCGCTTGTGGAAAGCGGCAGCACAGAAGTCGCAGCGGTTCCGTCAAAAGCCATTGTCGAGTTTCAGGGAAGCAAATATATTTTCGTTCAGAATACTGCTGAAAAAGCAGACAGCAAAACGACCGAATATAAATTGGTCAATGTCAAAACCGGCGTGAGCGAATTGAATTATACAGAACTCATCTTTGATGAAGGCGCGGATTATAAAAATTGGAAGATCGTTACCAACGGAGCCTACGAACTGCTTTCAAAAATGAAAAACAGCGAAGAAGAAGAGTAATTTTAAAGCTTAATTTTACAATCATGGAAAATAAAGAACACTGGGAAAATGTGTACACCACAAAGGGGCCGCAAGAAGTCAGTTGGTTTCAGGAATATCCGAAAACTACTATAAATTACCTCGAAGGATTGAACTTGTCAAAAACTGCCAATATCATTGATGTTGGCGGTGGCGACAGCAATCTCGTGGACGCATTACTCGAAAAAGGCTATCAAAATATTTGGGTTCTCGATATTTCTGCTGCAGCGCTTGAAAAAGCAAAAGCGAGATTGGGAGAAAAAGCCAATCAGGTTCAGTGGATCGTGTCAGATATTACGGAATTCGAGCCGGAAATGAAATTTGATTTTTGGCACGACCGGGCTGTATTCCATTTCCTTACTGAAGAAAAAAGCATTTCAAAATATGTATCGATAGTTTCAGAAACTGTTTCAGAAACCGGTCATTTCCTGTTGGGAACGTTTTCGGAAACCGGACCGCTAAAATGTAGCGGCCTTGAAATAAAGCAATATTCGGAAGCAGATATGAAGTCGGCCTTTAATGAAGGATTCACAGCAATAAAATGTTTCACTGAAAGTCATACGACACCTTTCAACACGGTACAAAATTTTCGATTTTGCGGCTTCAAAAAAAATTAAAGATGATAGAAAAAGATAAAAATGAAGCGGTAGAAAAAAAGGACTGTACACCTGAAAATAAGACAAACAGAATAAACAAAAAAGACAACTGTTGCGCCTGTGATGAAGATGACGTTCATTCCGCCGATGACGGTCACGATCATGGTGCGGAAGATTCCGGTTGGAAAAGCCATTGGCAACTCTTACTCGCCATTGCGGTCTTATTTGCGATGCTTACGTTGGAATTTGGTTTTAAGTACGTCCCTGCTTTTCCTGTAAACGTGATTGTTTTCGGGATCGCTTATTTGCTTGCCGGCTACAACGTGCTTTATTTATCATGGTGCAAAGCATTAAGATTCGATTTCTTTAATGAATTTTTCCTGATGAGCGTCGCGACGATCGGTGCTTTTGCAATTGGCTCCTACAGCGAGGGAGTGGCTGTAATGGCTTTTTATTCGATTGGCGAATGGTTTCAGGACGCAGCGGTCAATCGGGCTAAAAGGAGCATAAAAGCACTGTTGGATATCCGCCCCGATGAAGTTTCAGTTGTCAGGAACGGAAATGCAGAAGTAGTCAATCCGATAGATGTTCAACTGAATGAAATCATAAGGATAAAACCGGGTGAGAAAGTGGCTTTGGATGGCGAACTTATTTCCGACAAAGGCGCATTCAATACCGCAGCGCTTACAGGTGAAAGCAAGCCCGATACAAAAGGAAAAGGCGAAATGATTTACGCCGGAATGATTAACCTCAATACGGTTTCTGACATCAAGGTTACAGCTGTATTCCAGGACAGTAAATTGAGCCGGATTCTCGAAATGGTTCAGGATGCAACTGCCCGTAAATCACAGACGCAGTTATTCATCAGTCGGTTTGCGAAAATATACACGCCTATTGTTTTTGGGTTGGCATTGACTGTATGCTTTATCCCGTATTTCTTTGTTAATCCTTACGTTTTCGATGTTTGGTTTTACAGGTCGTTGGTATTTTTGGTAATTAGCTGCCCTTGTGCATTGGTCGTGTCGATTCCGTTGGGTTACTTTGGTGGAATTGGCTTGGCTTCACGAAACGGGATTTTATTCAAAGGCTCTAACTTTCTTGACGTTATGACTGATATAAATGTCGTTGTAATGGATAAAACCGGAACGCTGACCGAAGGCGTTTTCAAGGTACAGGAAATCATCACCAAGGATATTGATGAAAAAGACTTGATAAAATTGGCTGCGGCAATCGAAAGCCAATCGACACATCCCATCGGGCTTGCGGTTGTAGAACACGCGGGAAAAGAAACCATTATAGGGCTGACTATTGCAGAAGTTGAGGAAATCTCCGGTCATGGTTTAAAAGGGACAGTTGACGGTAAGGAAGTCCTTGCAGGGAATACCAGGCTGATGAAGAAATTCAACATTGAATACCCTACTGAGATTGACAGTATCGTTTACACAATTGTTGTCGTCGCCATTGATAAAAAATACAAAGGACATATAACTATTGCCGATAAAATAAAGGAAGACGCAGCAAAAGCAATAAAGGAATTACATGAGCTGAAAATCCAAACCGTAATGCTTTCGGGTGACAAGCAAGCTGTTGTTGACGAAGTAGCGAAAAAGTTAGGAATTGATAATGCTTACGGCGACTTACTCCCCGAAGGAAAAATGGAGAAAGTCCAAGCGCTCAAAAACGAAGGTAAGCGCATTGCATTTGTCGGGGACGGCGTAAACGATGCCCCGGTCGTGGCTTTAGCTGATGCTGGGATCGCGATGGGTGGGTTGGGCAGCGATGCAACGATCGAAACCGCAGATATCGTAATACAAAACGATCAGCCTTCTAAAATCGTCACCGCAATCAGGGTAGGAAAATTGACGAAGCAAATCGTTTGGCAAAACATTATTTTGGCAATGGTGGTAAAACTTATCGTATTAGGATTAGGCGCAGGCGGTATCGCGACATTGTGGGAAGCGGTAATTGCTGATGTAGGTGTCGCATTGTTGGCAATCTTGAATGCTGTTAGAATTCAAAGGATGAAGCTTTTATAACTTTAAAAAACGACTTGCCGTTGGTAGCGCCTGATTATAGATTAAAATATTTTTAGGCTATCAACATGAAGCTGACTGCAAAAAAATACACGCGCACATATAACGCATATATTTCCATATATTTACTATCTCAAAAGTAAAAATCCGTAACCTGTTATATACTAACAAATTACGGATTTTTTTGTGGAGCCGCCGGGAATCGAACCCGGGTCCAAACAAGCAATTAAAGAGCTTTCTACACGCTTATTTCCTGATTAGATTTTCGACATTGTGCCTGGCCAGAAACAGCCACACAACGCTTATCTTCTTTGTTGTCAGAAAGGCTTCGAAGCGCAGCCGATCCTAGGTTTATTTTTACGGTTCCCCTTTATAGAACGCCACAAACCAAGGCTTTCAAGGGGAATCCAGCTTCCCTGTCTGACAGGGACGTGGCTAATCTTACTTTAATTCAGATTATGCAGCTAAAGCGTAGTTATTTTCGCCGTGTAAAAGTGTTGGGACTAGGGATTAACGAGAATCTGTCCCGGTTCTCGGCGTGCTTACTTTCCAATTCGACTTGCTGTCAAAACCAGTCGACCCCAGATTTTCAGATTTCAGATTCTTGAAACGAGTCCGCAAAGATAACGCATAATTGCGGATTTCCTATGCTAACAGAAATATAAAAAGCAAATTCTATTCACCGGTTAAATACCAACTACATACTGTTGCCTGCTATCTTAACTCCCATCTAATCCTCGTCGCTGAACTTAAACGGATAATCCCCGAAAAGCGGAGCCAGTTTGCGTACGGCGTATGTGTTGCGCGTGAATTTGTTCGACAAGGCGATAATGACGGTATTGTCTTTCTTTAAAGTAATGTAGGAAGACGTATTGCCGTGCCACCAGCCGTTGTGGAAATAGAATTTTTGCCCGCTTTCCCATTCGATCATGCGCATGCCCAGACCGTAGTTTTTCTCTCCACGGTGCTCGTTGCTATAGCCTTGGTAGACTTCTTCGCGCAGTTTTTTGTTGAGGAATGTCGGCGCATTCCTGGCCAGGTCAAATTTGAGCATGTCTCTTGGCGTAGAATAGATATTCTTGTCGCCGTAAACCGCATCAAGATGATCCAGCCCGATTTCCATCATGTTGCCTTTGTAAGAAGGCGTGGCGGTCTGCCGGTCTTTCTCATATTCGAAAACATAGGTATGATCCATGCCCAGCGGTTCGAAAATCATCGTCTTCATCGCCTCGGGATATTTCATGCCGGTGATCTTTTCGATAACCAGCGCGAGCATCGCATAATTGGTGTTGCAATAACAGAAACGCGTATCGGCCGGGCAATCGCATTTGATTTCCTTATCGGTAAACAGGTTCAGGATGTCCTGGTTGGTCAGCGTCTGTTGCAAATCCCAGACGCCTTTCTCCTCTACGAAGTAGGCATAATTGCGCAGGCCGCTTCTGTGGCTCAGCAGGTTTTTGATGGAAATGTCCGGAAACGGGAATTCAGGTAAGATGGTATTGACTTTCTGGTCGAGCTGTATTTTGCCCTTATCGACCAGTAAAAGAACGGCGGTGGCAGTAAAGACCTTGCTTACTGAGGCAATGTGCATTGGCGTATCGGCGGTGATTCGCGTGCCTTTATTCTTATTGGCCACGCCTTGGTAACGCTCGTAAATAATCTGTCCGTTTTTGGCCACAAGCAAGCTGATGCTGTTGTTTTCGTTCCTGAAGTATTTGTCGCAGAAACGTTCTACCGAGGCTTTCTTATCGTTGACATAGGCTGCTGAAAGTTTCGGATACTTGACCCGCGAAGGCTTCATCCATAAATAAGTGCGCTCATTCATTTCGGGCGTGCCGTCATCTGAGCGTTCCTGTTTGGAACAGCCCGAAAGCGACAGGAACAACAGAAATAGTAACAGAGACTGAAATGGGACTTTTAGTTTCATTTTAAATAGGCTGAAAAAGCAAATATAGCCAAACAAAGTCATCGGGTTAACGGCCTTTTGTTAAGGATTATATAAAATTTGTTAACAATTATTGTCAATTATTTGGTTTCCAACGTCTAATCATTAAATATTTTTTAAGACCAAAAGTTTTGAAAACGTTATCGTAAAAAGTACATTTGGCAGCGAAATAAATGAATCAAAAAGATGAAATTCGGAATTATAAAAGAAAGAAAGACGCCGCCGGACAGGAGAGTGGTTTTCACGCCTGAGGAACTGGCGCGTTTGCAGCAGGAACATCCCGAAGCTGAGATAAAAGTTGAAAGTTCCGACATACGTTTCTTTACGGACCAGCAATATGCCGACCTCGGAATTGAGATTGCCACAGACATGACCGACTGCGACGTTTTATTCGGCGTAAAGGAAGTGCCGGTTGACGCGCTGATCCCAAACAAGAAATATTTTTTCTTTTCACATACGATTAAGAAGCAGCCACACAACAGGAAACTGCTGCAGGCAATCCTCGATAAAAATATAGAACTGTATGACCATGAGACGATTGTGGATGCAGATTTCAAGCGATTGATCGGATTTGGAAGATATGCGGGAATCGTAGGCGCCTATAACGGAATCCGCGCTTTCGGTATCAAATTCGAATTGTTCAATTTGCCTAAAGCCGAAACGCTTTCGGGAAAAGACGCTTTGGTCGAAAAGCTCAAAAGGCAGGTTCTTCCGCCTGTAAAAATTGTCCTGACCGGGCACGGAAAAGTAGGGAATGGCGCAAAGGAAATCCTCGATGCGATGAAAATCAAACAGGTTTCGGTTGAGAATTACCTCTCCAAGATCTATTCGGAACCGGTTTACACCCAGATCGATGTTTTGGATTACAACAAGCGCAAAGACGGAAAACCTTCCGATAAAAAAGATTTCTACCAAAACCCGACCGAATACACTTCGGATTTCGGGCGTTTCACCAAAGTTTCGGATATCTTCATGGCGGGTCATTTCTATGCCAATGACGCGCCGGTGATCCTGACGCGTGAGATGCTCAATGCGCCGGATTGCAAGATCAAAGTCGTTGCGGATATTTCGTGCGACACCAACGGGCCGATTGCCTGCACCATCAAGGCATCCACTATCGCAGAGCCGTTATTTGGCTATTTGCCGAGTGAAGACAGGGAAGTCGATGTGTTTCATCCGGCGGCGATCGTTGTGATGTCGGTTGACAACCTGCCGTGTGAATTGCCTAAGGATGCGAGCGAAGGATTCGGCGAAATGTTCATGGAGCACGTCATTCCGGCTTTTTTCAACGGCGACAAGGACGGAATACTACAGCGCGCGAAAGTCACCGAAAATGGCGAGCTTACTGAGCGATTCAGGTACTTACAGGATTATGTAGATCAAAACCATAAAATAAATGCTTCTTAACGGAAGCATTTTTTGTTTCATGCCCATGCGATTGGAATACTAAAAAATGTATTTATATTTGAGGATAAATCATTGTGTTTTGAAATCTACGGTTTTTAAATTTTTATTCCTTTTCCTTTTTCCGATTGGACTGCATGCCCAGGAATTGCTGCCGTTTGTTGAGAATTTCACCAAATCAGAGTACAATGGCGACAACCAGAACTGGAACATTGCCCAGGGAAATGACAATGCGATGTATTTTGCCAACAACCATTTTTTCCTGCGGTACAACGGCGTGAAATGGGAGAAATACGCTTTACCCAACAATACGATCATCCGTTCGGTAATGATCCTGGGCGACCGGGTTTATTGCGGTTCGTATAAGGAATTCGGATATTGGGAAAGGATCGGCGGAAAGATGAAATACGTTTCGATTTCTGAGAACAGAAACCTCTTTTCGGGCAAATCGGACAATGAGGAAATCTGGAAGATTTTTGTCAAAGGCGGAAAAATCTACTTCCAATCGTTCAACGAGATTTTCATCTATGACGAGCGTGGGATTGAAAAAATCCATTTTCCTTTTCAGATTTCTTATTGCTACCTCATAGACAACCAGATTTACGTCGCTTCTGTCCGCAGAGGGGTTTACCTGATGAACGGGAAGAACTTTATCAGGAAGGAAAATTGGTCGGCGATTGATAATGACGTCATTCACAACATAGAAAAATACAACGGGAAAATTTATATTTTCACCAAAACCAGCGGCATTTTTATTGAAGAAGGCGATAAGTTGATTTTGTGGAATAACTTGTTAAACAACAAGTTGAAGAATGAAGTTATCCTTACTGCAAAATTTGTCGACAACCACACGCTTGCTATCGGGACCGGATTACAGGGCTTGTATCTCGTTGATTTGAAAACCAATTCCTTTAAGAATATCAACCGTCAAAACGCCATTAAGAACAATGCGATTTTGTCTATTTCTATCGATAAGGACAGGGATTTATGGCTCGGGCTTGACAATGGGATTGCGCATGTGGAAATCAATTCGTCGGTGAATGTTTTCTCTGATAATTCGGGGATTCTGGGTTCTGTTTACGGACTCTCAACAACCGACGACGGCTATCTTTTTGTGACCAACCACGGCGTTTTTATCTGCAAGGACAAACAACTGGAACCCGTTCCGAATGGGCAAGGGCAGGTTTGGGACAGCTACAAACTCAACAATGAATACATTATCGGACACAATGACGGCACTTACATTTATGAAGGTTCGGGTTTGAAAAAAGTCAACGATGTCAGCGGCGGCTGGAAATTCTTCAAAAGCAATTACGACCATGCTTATTTCCAGGCGAACTATTCCGGGATTGCCATTTATACGGATACTGATTTCTCGAAAGTCAGATTTTTTGAAGGGCTGACCAAGCCGATACGCAATATCGCCCAGAACAAGCCGCATGAATTATGGGCAGCAGACAATTACCGCAGCCTCTATCACATTACTTATGACGATAATTTCAAGACGCAAAAAATAGACAATGTTTCACAGGTAAATGGCATTGCGAATGATTTTGGCGTTAAGATTTTTAGCTATAAGAATGAGATATTGTTCCTTATCAATAAAGTCTGGTATACCTATAATTCGATTTCGGGAAAACTTGAGAAGAACCCTATTTTCAATAAGTCGTTTAAGAATATTTCGGATATAATTCCGATTGACGACCGCAATTTCCTCATTCTGGATGCGGGGCTGCTATATGTGGTTTCCCAGATCGGCACTAAATTTACATGGGAACTGATCCCTGAAAAATATTATGAGGGTAAACTGATTATGGAAGGTTTGAAAATTGTTAAAACCGGAAATAAAATACTGCTGAATCTTGATGACGGCTTTATTTCGTATGAATTGAACCGCAACAGGGAAAAGGCCGGAAACATTATCATTGAAGGATTTTATCAAGGCAACCTGATTACGCCTGATGTTGATATTAAATACAACCAGCCGGTTGAAATCAATGTTATTTCGGGGAAATACGGTTACAATCACCAGGATTTATTTTACAATCTCAATGGCGGTAAGGTTTATACGCGTATCAGAAAAGGGACAGTGGTACTGAACAATTTGCAAAGCGGCAATCAGGACGTTGCATTTTACTATTTCGACGGGGACAATTACATCAAGGTCGCCCAATATCATTTCGAGGTGGACAACCCATGGTATTTTTCTATTTGGATGGTCTTGTTCTATATTATTGCCATTTCGGGGATTTTCTTCCTGTATTACAGATGGAATAAATTCAGGTATCTGCAAAAACTGCAGCTTCGAGAAGAAGAGTTGAGGCACCAGAAGAAAATCCTCGAGATTGAGCTTAAGGCAGAGAACGAGCTCAACCTGCAGGAATACGAAAAGCACATCCTTGAACTGGAGATACAATCCAAATCTTCCGAAGTTGCGGGGAAATCGCTATCTATCGCCAAGCAAAGCGAGATGATCGAGAACATCCAGCAGATCCTGGAGACTGAAACCGATTTCAATATATTGAAGAATGAGATCCGCAAGGCGATTAAGATCAATGCGGTCAATAAGCATGAATGGGAAACATTTGAGGCGAACCTCAATCAGATCAATAACGAATTCATCATTAATCTGTCTAAGAAGTATCCAAACTTAACTTCAAAAGATATTAAGCTTTGCGTTTACCTGAAGATGAACCTTTCTTCAAAAGAGATTGCCCCGATGATGAATATTTCTTTCCGTGGTGTTGAACTACAGCGCTATCGCCTGAGAAAGAAACTGGGGTTAAGCCAGGAAGAAAGCCTGTCCAAATTTATGTTATCTGTATAATTTTTCTAAAAATCTTACCAATTGTTTAGTTTATTGGCGGTTTAAATAGGATTTAAACTCATCAACACTACATCATTTTTATTTACGAAATCGTTTTCTTTGTTATTAATTGACTGAAAAGCAAATACTTATTATATTTGTGTGGTAAGATGTATTCGTGTAGTAGAAGCATCTGCAACTATAACGTTGTAATTTTATAATTTGGACAGACTAACTCTAGCTTAAAATTATACAGATGAAAAAAATTATTTATGTTTTTTTTGCGTTTCTTCTCCTTCCATTTGCGATGGATGCGCAGGAGATTAGTGGAAACGTATCCGGGACAGACGGGCTTCCGTTGCCGGGAGTAAATATTGTCGTTAGTCCGCAGTTGAGTACGGTTTCCGATTTCGAAGGAAATTTTACAATAGCAACCAGCGCAGGTACTAACCTGACATTCAGTATGGTTGGCTATAAAACCCAAACGGGAAATGCTGCCATGGGCATGAAAATCATTATGGAAGAGGCCACCAACGCGTTGTCTGAAGTTGTAGTTATTGGGTATGGTACGAAGAAAGCGGGAACGATTACGGGTTCTGTATCCCAAATTAAGTCGGCTGATATCGTAAAAACGGCTGCCCGTTCAGCAATTCAGGCAATCCAGGGAAAAGCGGCAGGGATAAATATTGTAACCAATGATGAGCCAGGGGCTGATCCTACCATAAGAATCAGGGGATTGGGGACGATTCTTGCGGGACGAAATCCTTTGTATGTGATTAATGGAGTGGAAACGTATTCCTTAAATGGGATCAGTTCGAATGATATCGAAACAATAGACATCTTAAAAGACGCTTCCTCGCTTGCTATTTACGGACAGAAAGGTTCAAACGGGGTGGTTCTGATTACTACAAAAAAAGGGAAAAAAGGCGATATTAAAATTTCATACGATTCCTATTATGGTCAGAAAAGCATCCTGACTAAAGTGAAGATGGCAGATTCTTATCGTTTTGCCTATTACAATAATACTGCTTTGGGATCTTCGACTTATTTTAACTTCAATCAGCCGACCGATACCGATTGGCTTGATGAAATTACCAGTACAGGTGAAGTGACGAATAATTCGATATCTTTTTCAGGAGCGAGTGATAATACCAGTTATTATTTAAGCGCCAGCCATTATACCGAAAAAGGTATTTTAAACGGCACCGATTACAAACGCACAAATATTATCAATAAGAATGAATACAAGATGTTGGGTGACCGTCTTAAAATATCACATTTCGTCAATGTTTCCATTGAACGCGCCTCGCCAAAACCTTTGAGCGCTTTTACTAATGCGTATAAGCAATCTCCAATTGTGCCGATGCAATATCCAAATGGAAGATGGGGTACGCCTTTGGTAAATACAGATACCGGAATTGTTGATTTAAACGGAACGCATTATAACAAATTTAATAATGTGGCCAATCCCGTCGCCCAACTTTATTATACAAATGAACAAACGAAGGGATTCACGCTTACCGGATCTTTGGCGGCTGAATTGAAATTGTATAAGGATTTGACTTTCACATCCAGTTTTGGCACAACAGCTTTTTGGTTTAAAAGCTATAATTACATTGCAGACCGGGACATAAGTCTCTCTCAGGATCCGTTTTCGACAATAGCTTCTTATAATGCTACATTTGGCACAAAAACGCCCCGGATCAATACTTTAGTGCAATCCAGAGAGGATAGTTACATCTGGAACTGGGACAATTACCTTACCTACAAAAAGACGTTTGGCGTTCACGACATTACCGTAGTTGCCGGTTTGTCAAGGACGACGAGCAACAATACTGAAAAACTTTCGGGGACAAGATACAACGTCCCGCCACAATCCAATTATTGGTATCTGGATTTCTCAACTAATAATGATGGCAGTACCACAAGTCCGGGAAATACGGTAAGTAATAACCATACAACACCAGTAGTTTCTGTTGCGTTTTTCGCAAGGGCGGAGTATGAGCTGATGAACAGATACCTGCTGACTGCGATTGTAAGAAGAGAAGGGATCAGCCCATTCCAGGGCGCCAAAAAAATTGCCGTGTTTCCTTCTGTTTCCGCAGGATGGATTATCAGCAATGAGAACTTCCTTAAGGATTCGAAATTCATCAACAATCTCAAAATCCGCGGTGGCTATGGTGAACTTGGAAATGGCAACGGAGAGACCTATAACAATATCACTTTTACTTCTGGAGCCAATTATTCTTTTGGACAGACGTCGGTCATCAATCCGGGTTCTTTTGTGGCCAACATCAATGACCCAAATCTGACCTGGGAAAAAATGAGGGAAACAGACATTGGTCTCGACTTTTCATTGTTGAAAAATCGCATTACAGGTACTTTTGACTACTACAACAGGAAAACAGATGACGTCATCCTCCCAGTTAAATTTCCATATGTATTGTCAGAAGAAACGACCTACATCAATGCAGGTGGAATAACCAACAAAGGTTTTGAAGGCACACTGAGATGGGAAGACAACATCAATGACAATTTAAAGTATTGGATTGGCGGGAATTTTTCTAAAAACGACAATTCCGTTACCAGAAGCGACAGTCAATATTTCTCGCATTTCTCGGATAGCGGTTCTTTAGGAAACGGACAGGCTACAAAAAAAGTGGTGGTCGGAGAGGCACTGGGAAGTTTCTATGTATACCAGCAAACAGGATATAACGGAGACGGTGCACCGGTATACAATGACATGATAGACGGTGTTCCGGGTTTAACAGATGCAGACCGCGTGAATGCAGGATCATACATCCCGGATTATACTTATGGGATATCATTGGGCTTCAATTACAAGAATGTTGATTTTTCTGTTGATGGCTATGGCGTCGGCGGCAATAAAGTATACAACGGAAAGAAAGCGCAGCGTTTTGGAGGCGAAAACATAGAGTATGATATACTTGACAGTTTCTGGACGCCAAGTACGCCAAACGCAGAAAATCCAAAACCGAACAACGATGTGCCGCTGGCTTCGACTTATTATATAGAAGACGGTGATTTCTTCAGGATCAACAACATTACTTTGGGTTATACTTTTCCTAAAATGACTGAAAAAGTTGATAAGGTAAGATTGTACGTCTCGGCCATAAATCCATTTATTTTTACGAAATACACCGGCTATTCACCGGAGATTGTAGGGAACGACAGTGGAAATTCATTAGGTACCGCCGGTATAGAACTCGACGCTTATCCAACAAACAGAACTTTTCTAGTAGGTGCAAACGTAAGTTTCTAATAAAAAAAGCAATGAAAAAATATATAAAATATACCAATATCATCAAAGTGCTCTGTATTGCCGCGCTTTTGGTTTCCTGTGATGATGATTTGAATGTCGAGCCAAATGACAAAACGACCGAACTGGATTTCTTAAACAATCCGGACAATGCCATCCAACTCGTAAATGGGGTTTACAATAAGAACCTCGATTATGATATGTATGCATTTTCATGGATCGGAATAACGAGTATCACCTCAGATGATGCTGATAAAGGGTCTTCCCCTGGCGATACAGGTACCGATAAGCACAATCTGGATGCGTTGAATTTTACGTCTTCAAGCGCCTCATTTATTGATGTCTGGAAAGCGCGTTACCAGGGAATTGGCCGTGCCAACAAAGCTTTATTTTATCTGGAGCAATTGACTATTGATCCGGCTTTGAAAAACAGGCTGATCGGTGAAGTGAAATTTGTAAGGGCGCTGTGGTATTTTGACCTTGTCAGGTGTTTCGGCGGCGTCCCGATTGTTACCAGGAGCGATATTGATGTAAACAATACGCAAGCAATCAACGATGTGGTTTACACCAGAAAATCAAAAGCAGAAACTTATGCCCAGATTGAAGCCGATCTTACGGATGCTATAGATAAGCTGCCTCTCAAAAACCAATATGGTGCAACCGATCTGGGACGTGCTTCCAAAGGATCAGCTCAGGGATTATTGGCAAAAGTATTTATGTACGAGGAAAAATGGCAGCAATCCTACGACATGGCAGGAGAAGTGATCAATTCCGGACAATACGCATTGCTTCCTGATTATGCCCAGGTATGGCGGGAAGCAGGCGAAAATGGTTCAGAATCTGTTTTCGAAATCCAGGCAACACTCACAAACGGGCTTCAGGATTACACCAATGTCCAGGGACCACGCGGGACGCCTAATTTGGGATGGGGTTTTAATACGCCTTCGCTCAGCCTCGCCAATTCCTATGAAAGTGGTGATTTGAGGAAAGATGCGACAATAATGTTCGTCCCTTCAACGTTATGGGATGGTCTTGTGGCGCCAACCACCTTAACTAACCCAAGATACAATTACAAAGCCTATCAAAGCAGTATTGCTGAGTCATGGGATGGTAATCTTGGCATGACTGCCAAAAACCTGAGGATATTGAAATACAGCGATATCCTGCTCATTCGGGCAGAATCCGGATTTCATATCGGAAGCACAGACGAATCATTAATCAGAATCAACGAAATCCGCACCAGGGCAGGTCTTTTACCGGCTGTGGCGGTGACTTTGGAATCCATCTGGAACGAAAGGCACCTGGAAATGGCAATGGAACACGACAGGTGGTTCGACCTCATCAGGACAGGACAAGCGGCAGCCGCGATGGCTGCAAACGGAAAAACTTTCCAAGTGGGCGTAAATGAAGTGTTTCCGATACCGCAGGACCAGATTACGGCCAGCGGCGGAATACTTACACAAAACCCAGGATACAACTAATTTATCTAATTCACTCTTAATATTAATTAATTTAAACACTTAAACATTATGAAAACAATCAAATTAACTGGATTTACATTAGCGATTGCCCTGAGCATCGGCTTAATAAGCTGTAGCGATGACGACAATGATGGAAATACAACCCTTCCTCCAATTGGCGGATACAACAACGCCGGAGAAGTAGGAAGTGCTGATCTTCTTGCCTACTGGCCTTTAGATGGAAATGGTACAGAAAGTATCTCGAACACAGCTTCGTCAACCACCATCGGGACTACCTGGTCAGCAGGAATTAAAGGGCAGGCGGCCATCATGAATGGCGGCTATATTACGTATCCTCAAATAGCTGCATTGACCCAAACTGTGAATGCCTTCACAATAAGTGCATGGGTAAATGTTAAGAACAATCAAACTGAAGTCCCAGGTAGTGGATCGGTTTCTACGTTTTTCTCTATGAAAAGTGCTATAGACGATTGGCAAGGAAACATTATGCTATATGCTGAAACGGGTCAGCTTCGTCCGGTTACCCCTGAAGGTGTAGCAAATGATTCAATCAAGGTAAAAGCGGGTTGGAACACTGTAACTAACGGTTCACAAATTTACGAAAATGCGCTTCACCTTGAGCCATGGATGGTCGAGGAAAATTTAGTTACACCAGGAAAACACGTAGCCGGTCCTAACGTTATTGGTGGAACTTGGGCGCAACTCGTATTTACATGGGAAGGTGCAACACACAAGTTTATCATTTATTCAAATGGCGCAAAAATATCAAATCCTGCATTTGAGGTTAGAGGTGATAACTCTACGCTTGTTATGGACGCGACCTCGACGCCAATGATTGGTGCGTTTGGAAATGTTGCAACAACTGCGGATACCTGGAACAAGCCATTGACAGGTGGTGTAGATGAAATCCGGATATGGAAAAAAGCACTTAGCCAAGCTGACATCAACTCTTTGTATGAGTTGGAAAAAGCAGGAAGATAATTAAAACAAAGCATCTGGTGATATAATTGCCAGATGCTTTTACTATTGCTAAACTTCATTATTACATCTTATCAAGACAACCTAAAGTTAATCAACACATGAAAATCAACCAACTTTTAAAGCCAATAATATTCCTCTTTTTTCTCATGTTATCAATTGGACTGCATTCTCAAAATTATTTAATTTATACACCGCTTTCGCAGACGGTCACTACTACTTCAGGTGTAGAAGTTTCTGCAACAGTTCAGGTCAATTGTTATGGGGGGCAATCCGGAAGCCTTTTAGTAACTCCTACCTATTGTGCATTTGATGATGGGTTAAAGAGCATTACTTATAGTAACGGAAATTATCTAACTCCTGGTTACAATACAATAATGACATTTAAATTTAAAGCCACCGTCACTCAGAATGTTACTTCGGTCTATAAATTTTCCACAAACGGCAGTTGCTTTCAGAATGAGGCCCAAATGATAAAAATTACTGTAAATTACAATTACACCGCACCTCCTGCATGCAATGGGGGCGTACCCAATTCCATATACACTGCATGCTGTTCTCATTATTCCGATCGTTTTTTAGCTGTTTGGTCAAATAGTAACCCGAACTATGAACTCCAATACAAAAAAACTTCTGAAACAAACTGGACAAATCAAAATACGGATATTTATTATGGTGATCCATTTTGTACTAAATGGGTCAATAACTTGCTTCCAGATACCCAATATCAATGGAGGGTAAGAGGGAAATGCGCCAGCGGACAATACGGAATCTGGTCAACCGTTGAATCGGCTTATACAGTACCTTGTGTGACCACTCCTTTATCCAATGTGTCGGCAACCCCATCCGGGAGTAGTTATATAATAAACTTTACACCTGCAACTTCTAATAGCCAGATATATTATGTAATGGATTATGTGAACCTTACGAATAACTATCCAGGTTCGTTAACGATATCTAATGGTGACTATTTTTATTATGTATTGCCACCTAACAGTTTTAAATTCAAAATCAGAGTCGTTGGCGGATGCAATATACCCGATTCAGATTGGATAACCGTAAATCCTGTTTTATGCCCTGCCAACAATTATCCGGCAAGTTTGTCATTCAGCGCAACATCGATTTGTGGCAGTACGCCAGGCCATTGTTGCGGTTATGGACAATTTTCCTGGACTCCTGTTTCGGGTGCCACCAGTTATCAAATAGAATATATGGGAGTTAATTTAACAAACGGCGCTGTTCCGCCAGTATCAGGCACTTTCCAAACAGCAAGTACCAATACCACCCAGCAGACAATATATGCATGTAATGCGAATCAGGCGGGTACCTGGATACTAAAGTACCGCGTCAAATCGAAATGCCCGAATGGTACCTGGAGCGATTTTAGCCCATGGTCGGCCAATTTTGCATGGTAAAAAATCCAATCAATACAAAACCGGCGATGATTTACCGGTTTAATTAAAACATAAAACTTCCCAAGTGAAAATTATCCACCTCTTTATACTCTTCCCATTACTGCTTTCCTGCTCTTGCTCGGATTCGAAAGATATGCCAATCACAGAACCGACTCCGCCCGCAGCAGAAGTACTTACGGATGAACAAATTTTAGATCTCGCTCAAAAAGATGCGCTCAAATATTTTTGGGATTATGCCGAGACCAATTCAAAATTAGCACGCGAAAGATACCATACAGACAATACCAGCCTCGACGCACATTTGGTGACAACCGGAGGCTCAGGTTTTGGACTCATGACCATAATTGTTGGCATAGAACGGGGCTTCATTCCCCGCGAAGAAGCCGTAACACGATTAACAACCGCACTCAATTTCCTTGAAAATGCCGACCGTTTCCACGGCGCATGGTCGCATTGGATTGACGGAAACACAGGGCACGTAGTCCCATTTGGCGCCGATGATGACGGTGGCGATCTTGTAGAGACTTCTTTCATGTGCCAGGCACTGATTTGCGTCAGGGAATATTTTAAAAATAGTACCGGAGCAGAACTTGCGTTATCGCAAAAGGCTGATATACTTTGGAAAGGGGTCGATTGGAATTGGTATACCCGCGGAGGAGAAAACGTGCTTTACTGGCATTGGTCGCCCAATTTCGAATGGATCAAGAATTTTAAACTACAAGGCTATAATGAATGCCTCATTACTTATGTGATGGCCGCGTCTTCACCAACACATCCCATAACAGCTGCACCTTATAATCAAGGCTGGGCAAGAAATGGTGCAATAGTTAACGGCGGTTCCCGTTTTGGCATCCCGGTAATTTTTGATTACAATGGCGCTTCGGGAAATGTGGGTCCGATGTTCTGGTCGCATTATTCGTACATGGGATTGAATCCGACAGGTTTGACCGACCAATATGCCAATTACGAAGACCTGGTGACAAACCATACCAAAATTATGCAGAAACATTGTATCGCAAATCCTTATTCCTATGCCGAATACAGTGATAAATGCTGGGGACTAACAGCAAGTTACACCCGAAATGCGAATGGAACTACTGGTTATACCGCACATTCGCCAACCAATGACAAAGGGGTAATTACGCCAACGGCGGCGATTTCGTCATTCCCGTATCTGCCATCAGAATGTATGAAAGCACTTCGTTTCTTTTACCAGGATAAAAAAGACATCCTTATTGGTATTGCCGGACCGTATGATGCTTTTTCACCGCAGTACAATTGGGTTACGCCAAGATATCTTGCCATCGACCAGGGAACCATCACACCAATGATAGAAAATTACAGGTCAAAATTATTATGGGATCTGTTCATGAATGCGCCCGAGGTGCAAACGGGTTTACTAAACCTTGGATTCCATTCCAGCCAATACGGTTTCTGATGAATAGTATTTTAAAAACAACAAGGTTTACGTTCCATTTTGCATTAGTGATTTGTTTATTGTTTTTTAATCCGGCCATTGCGCAATCGGATATAACCGGTTCCGTCAAAACAGAAATTGTCATAAAAAAGGAAATGGGCTACGCCTTGCATATTCCTGCCAACGTTAAAGAAAAAAAACCACTGATTATTTTCCTGCACGGTTCGGGCGAAAAAGCCCCTGATATCGAAAAGGTAAAAATCCATGGTCCGTTCAAATACCTCAAGACACACCAGATCGACGCCTATGTTTTGGCACCGCAATGTCCGGAAAATGAGGATTGGGATACCGAATCGCTTTACAAGCTGATTCTGAAAATCCAAAAAGACAACAATATTGACCCAAACCGGATTTATCTTACGGGTTTAAGCCTTGGCGGATGGGAAACCTACAGCCTCGGCATCGCACATCCTGAGATGTTCGCGGCCTTGGTTCCGATTTCGGGCTTCGTGGATTTGCTCAACATAGATTACATCTGCAAAATCAAAGACATCCCGACCAAAATCTATCACGGTTTGCTTGATGATGCAGTCGATATCAGTTCAGACATCCAGGTTTATAAAGCGCTCAAAAAATGCAATGCCAATGTCGAACTCAACATCTGCAATGAATGCGGACACGATACCTGGTCTAAAGTATATGACTATCCGGAAATTTACGACTGGATGCTCAAACAAACAAAGAAATAAATCAGAACCCAATTATAAGCACATGAAAGCCAAATTGACCATGCTGTTCTTATTGGTATTAGCTTCCGGCTACAGCCAAAATAAGAATGAAAACAAGACAAAGACGATAAAACCTAAGGCCGCTTTTGTTGCAGAACTGATGGCGAAAATGACCGTTGATGAAAAAATCTATCAATTGGTGCAATTCACCTCAGACGGAACAGTAACCGGACCAATAACCGGGGAAAATTTTGTCACCAGAATCCAGCAGGGAAAAGTTGGTTCGATCTTAAACGCAACAGGGGCAAAGGAAACAAGGGAAATCCAAAAGATCAATATGGAAAGCTCCCGCCTCAAAATCCCATTGCTTTTTGGGCATGACGTCATTCATGGTTACAAGACTATTTTCCCGATCAATCTCGGGATGGCTTCTTCTTTTGACCCTTTGGCGGTTGAAAAAGCGGCACGCATCGCTGCTGCAGAAGCGTCTTCGGGCGGCGTGCACTGGACTTTCGCACCAATGGTCGACTTGGCGCGTGATCCGAGATGGGGACGCGTTTCCGAAGGCTCAGGCGAAGATGGTTTTTTAGGTTCGAGGCTCGCCGAAGCAAACGTAAGAGGTTTCCAGGGAACCGATTTCTCCAAAGCAAATACAATCCTCGCATGCGCCAAACATTTTGCAGCTTACGGGGCAGCAGAAGCCGGCCGCGATTACAATACGGTCGACTTATCTGAGCGTACTTTACGCGATTCTTATCTGCCGCCATTTAAGGCTGCTTTGGATGCCGGAGTGAAAACCTTTATGACTTCGTTCAACGAGATTTCGGGTATTCCCTCAACGGCCAACAAACATCTGCTGCGCGATATCCTTAAAGGCGAATGGAAATTCGATGGTCTGGTCGTTTCTGATTATACCGGTGTGAACGAGATGGTTGCGCACGGCTTTGCCAAAGACGACCAGGATGCGGCGCAATTGGCGATAAATGCAGGATTGGATATGGATATGGTTGGCGCGACCTATATGAATACGCTCAAAAAATCCTATGATGAAGGAAAAGTATCCCTGGCGGTAATCGACGATGCTTGTAAAAGGGTGCTTGACGTCAAATACGATTTGGGCCTGTTCGAAGATCCTTACCGTTATTCTGATGAAAAACGCGAAAAAGAAACCATCTACAAACCTGAATTTTTAGAGGCTGCTACAGATGTTGCCAGAAAATCACTGGTATTGCTCAAAAACAAGGACAACGTATTGCCACTCAAAAAAGACCAGAAGATCGCTTTCGTTGGTCCGCTTGTAAGCGATGAAGCGAATATTATCGGTTCCTGGGCAGCTTTGGGCGACCGCAGCGGTTATGCGACAAGCGTAAAAGAAGGTGTGACCAAATTGCTTGGGAATTCTGGTAAGATCACTTTCGACCAGGGCGTTGAAATCAAAGGAACAAAACGCGACATGATGCAGGCGGCGATCGCCAATGCCAAAAATGCAGATGTCATCGTAGCCGTCATGGGCGAAGCAGAAAATCAGTCGGGAGAAGCCGGCTCACAAACCAACATCGATTTACCGGGCTTGCAAAAAGAGTTTCTGGCGGAACTGAAAAAAACAGGTAAACCGATTGTTTTGGTCTTGATGAACGGCCGCCCGCTGACCTTATCGTGGGAGGATGAAAATATGGATGCCATACTCGAAACCTGGTGGTCAGGGACACGCGGCGGCGATGCGATTGCGCAGACTTTGTTTGGGGATAACAACCCGAACGGGAAATTGCCGATTTCGTTTCCGAGGAATGTCGGCCAAGTGCCGATTTATTACAACCATAAAAATACCGGCCGCCCGTATTTAGGGCTTTCAGACCCGGAACAGAAATACAAGTCGCGTTACACAGATGTAGATAACAGTCCGCTCTATGCTTTCGGTTATGGGTTGAGCTATACGACTTTCGCCTATTCGAACCTCAAAATCTCCAACAAGAAACCGAAGTTCAATGAGAAAATAAAAATCAGCGTTGACGTAACCAATACCGGAAATTACGATGGCGCCGAAGTGGTGCAGCTTTATGTAAAAGACCAGGTTGGTTCGGTAACAAGACCGGTGCGCGAACTCAAAGGTTTCGAAAAGATACAATTGAAGAAAGGGGAGAAGAGAACCGCAACGTTCGAACTCTCTTCCGAAGATTTAAAGTTCTATAACATTGACATGAAGAATGCAGCTGAGCCTGGCGATTTCGCAATATTTGTCGGCGGGAATTCAAATGCTGAATTACAAGAGAATTTTGAGTTAGTTAAATAATTGAGTTTCATGTTTTTGTTTAAGTGACCCTTCGGTAATTCTTTACTGGAGGGTTTTTTAAAAACTGAAAGCTTTTTTTAAGCTAATTTTACCATATAAAAAACCATTACATGAAATTCCTATTTTCTTTTTTATTCCTTTTTGCGATAATTTCTGCCGACGCGCAAAGCATCCAGTCGCCGTCAAAGCAAATCAGGGTCGACTTTAAATTGATCGATGGAAAGCCCTTTTACACAGTCACTTATAAAAGCAAACCGGTAATTAAAGAGAGCTCCCTTGGCATAATGCTCAAAGAGACAACCGATCTCGCTTCCGGTTTCACAATCGTCAGCAGCAATGCAACAACCGGCTATGAGGAATGGATGCCGGTCCTGGGCGAACAGTCAAAAATCATCAATAGCTACAGCGAGCTTACCATTGCCCTGAGCCAGGAAAAGACCAAAAGGAGGCTCAACATTATCTTCAGGGCTTATGATGAAGGTGTGGCTTTCCGTTATGAATTCCCAAAACAGTCCGGGCTGAATTATTTTATCATTTCGGATGAGGTTTCCCAATTCAATTTAACGGGCGACCATAAGGTTTTCTGGCTTCCGGGCGATTTCGACAGCCAGGAATATGTTTACAACGAAAGTAAAATATCCGAAATCGATACCGATAAGCTCAACCTGAACAACGGCATCGCGGTCAAATCCATCGGAGGGAAGTATGTCGTGCAATCGCCTTTGATGATGAAAACTGCCGACAACCTGTATCTCAATATTTTCGAGGCCGCAGTCGTGAATTATCCGGTGATGCATTTGGATGCCAATGTCAAAAACTTCCAATTAAGTGCGCATTTGGTTCCGAATGCGATTGGCGACAAAGCCTACCTGCAAACGCCGTGTGTTTCGCCCTGGCGGACGATCATGGTCAGCAGTGATGCACGCGACATCGTAGGTTCCAGGATGATCCTAAACCTCAATGAGCCTTGTAAATTGGACGATACTTCATGGATCAGACCGATGAAATATGTCGGAATCTGGTGGGAAATGCACGTCGGGAAATCAACCTGGGATTTGAGCGGCACACAGGATGCGACGCAAAAAAGTGTGGGCAAAAAACCGCACGGCGCCACAACGGAAAATACCAAAAAGTATATCGATTTTGCGGCCAAAAATGGTTTTGACGGTGTTCTGGTTGAAGGCTGGAATGTCGGCTGGGAAGACTGGTTCGGCAACTGGAAGGAAGAAGTGTTCGATTTCGTAACGCCGTATCCCGATTTTGACATCAAGGCGGTTACCGATTATGCTAAATCCAAAGGCGTTAAAATGATCATGCACAACGAGACTTCGGGCTCTGTCGCAAATTTTGAAAGGCACATGGACCGCTCGTTTGAAAACATGGTCAAATACGGCTATCCTGCGGTCAAAACGGGTTATGTGGGAAGGATTATCCCAAGAGGCGAATTCCACGATGGGCAAACGATGGTGAACCATTTCAATTATGCGGCAAGACGTGCGGCCGATTACAAACTCATGATCAACTCACATGAATCTTCGCGGCCAACGGGCTACAGCCGGACTTATCCGAATTATATCGCAGCCGAAGCGGCACGCGGAAACGAGTTCAACGCCTGGAGTACCGGAAATCCGCCTATGCACGAAACAATTTTGCCATTCACCAGATTGCTCGGAGGTCCGATGGATTACACGCCCGGAATCTTCGAAATCAAGATGAGCGCATACGACCCAAACAAAAAAGAACAGGTGCATACGACGCTCGCCAAACAGCTTGCGCTTTACGTCACGATGTATTCGCCGTTGCAGATGGCCGCCGATCTTCCTGAAAATTACGAGAAATATCCCGACGCTTTCCAATTCATCAAAGACGTCGCGCTCGATTGGGACGAAAGCAGATACCTCGAAGCCGAACCCGGAGATTATCTTACCGTTGTGAGAAAAACCAAAGGCAAAAATACCTGGTTCCTTGGGGCGATTACCGATGAGAATGCGAGAAAATCGACGATTGCACTGGATTTCCTTCCAAAAGGGCAAAAGTTTAAAGCGATCATTTATGAAGACGGGAAAGACGCCGACTGGCAGAAAAATCCCAAATCATATGCGATCAGGACTGTTGAAGTGACGTCCAAATCAAAAATCAATTTAAATTTAGCTCCGGGCGGCGGCACGGCCATCAGCTTCGAGCCAGCAAAATAAGACACAACCAGAAACTCAGCAACTCAGCTTCTCAGCAACTTTTTAATCATGAGCAATATCCTGCCATCCATTGCAAGCACTCGCTTTATTTTCTTTTCTTCTATATTGAAAAAGGAGCTCCTTGCGTCGCTATTTTCCAATAAGAAAAAAATAGAAAATAAATCCTCGTGGCTTTCCATTGCTGTCAGGGCTATGGCGGTCATCTCCATAATGGCATTTTCGGAAACCGTACAAGCCCAGCAAAAAACCTATTGCAACCCGATCAACATCGATTATGGTTATTGCCCGATTCCCAATTTTGTCACGCAGGGCAAACACCGCGCGACCGCCGATCCGGTGATTACTTTTTTCAAAGGCGAATATTACCTGTTTTCCACCAACCAATGGGGCTACTGGCATTCCAACGACATGCTCGACTGGAAATTCATCCCGCGTAAATTCCTGCGCCCGGAACACAAAGTGTATGACGAATTGTGTGCGCCTTCGCTTTCTTTCGTAAACGATACTTTACTTGTTGTTGGCTCTACGCAAGGCAAGGAATTTCCAATCTGGATGAGCAAAAATCCATCAACAGACGACTGGAAAGAGCTCGTCCACAAATCGGAAGCCGGTGCCTGGGATCCCTATATTTTCTGGGATAAGGAAAAGGATGAAGTGTATGAATATTACGGTTCCAGCAATGTTTATCCGATACACGGCGTCAAATTAAACAGGAAAACTTTCCAGCCCGAAGGCGAAGTCGCCGATCTGATTGCGCTTAACGATACCGAGCATGGATGGGAACGTTTCGGGGAAAACAACGACAACACTTTCCTCCAGCCCTTTATGGAAGGCGCTTTCATGACCAAACACAACAAGAAATATTACCTGCAGTATGGCGCGCCGGGAACCGAATTCAGCGGTTATGGTGATGGTGTTTACACCAGTGACAATCCGCTCGGGCCGTTCGAATACCAGTCTTTCAATCCGTTCTCCTACAAGCCGGGTGGTTTTGCACGCGGGGCAGGGCATGGGGCGACTTATGACGATGCCAATGGTGCGTATTGGCATGTTTCGACTATTTCCATCTGCACCAAGAATAATTTCGAAAGAAGATTGGGCATTTGGCCGGCCGGGTTCGACAAGGACGGAATATTGTATTCCAATACGGCCTATGGCGATTACCCGACGTTTTTGCCTTCCGAAAAGAAAGACCATCTTGGCGCAAGCTTTTCGGGCTGGATGCTGCTCAATTACAACAAACCGGTCCAGGTTTCGTCGACACTTGGCGGATTCCAACCGAATTACGCGGTGAATGAGGATATTAAAACCTATTGGTCGGCGAAATCGGCCAACAAAGGCGAGTACCTGATTTCTGATCTGGGCGAAAAAAGTACGATTAATGCGATCCAGGTCAATTATGCCGACCAGGACGTTGAGCTGATGGGCAAACCGGCAGCGACCACCGGACACAAATACATCATTTACAGTTCGGACGATAATAAAAACTGGAAAATCCTCGTCGATAAATCCAAAAATGTAAAGGATGTTCCGCACGATTATGTCGAATTGGAGAAACCGGCTTCGGCACGTTATCTGAAGATCGAGAACATCGCAATGCCGACAGGCAAATTTGCATTGTGCGGATTCAGGGTTTTCGGGAAAGGATCGGGAGCAAAACCGGCTGCGGTTCAGAATTTCGTTCCGTTGCGTTCCGAGAAGAAGAAAAAAGGCGAACGTCGCAATGTTTGGTTCAAATGGCAGCAGGAATCTTCGGCCGATGGTTATGTGATTTACTTTGGGAAGTCGCCCGACAAGCTGTACGGATCGGTTATGGTATATGGGAAAAATGAATACTACCTCAATGCGCTCGATCAGTCGGATACGTATTATTTCCAAATAGAAGCATTCAATAATAATGGGATCGGCCCGAAATCTGAAATTAAAAAATGTGAGTAATGCATTTTCCGCAAACGTTGTAATTCAGGAAAAAAATAGCCAAAGAAATCGATTTCGTTAATAAGTTAATCTGCTTTTGATGCACCTTAAATCTTTATAAATGTATATTTATCAAAAAAAGTGAGTCTTTTTTCGGATAAAACAATTTTAATAACCAAAAACCTTTAACCAACCAATTATGAGTTCACCAAACGTTCAAACCAAATGGGGACAATTTATCCCTTTAGTCACCGTCTTCTTCTTTTGGGGATTCGTTGCCGCCAGTAATGACATCCTGATTCCGGTTTTCAAAAAAGCATTCGATCTTTCCCAAGGGCAAAGCCAGCTGGTTTCTGTCGCATTTTATGTAGCTTATACCGTAGGTTCTATACTTTATATGATCATTTCGCATCTCACAAAAGGCGACATCATCAACAGGATTGGGTATAAAAACAGCCTGGCCCTTGGTTTGTCAATATCGGCGGTGGGAACTTTATTGTTTTATCCGGCTGCGAATAGTGGTTCTTTTCCATTGATGCTTTCCGGATTGTTTATCGTGGGACTCGGTTTTTCACTGCAACAGACGGTCGCCAACCCATTAGCGATTGCCTTAGGGCCGATTGCTACGGGCTCGCAGCGATTGATCACCGCGGGCGGAATCAACAATTTAGGAACGACGATCGGACCGCTGATTGTGAGCTTTGCCATTTTCGGATCGGCATCTTCAGACAATACGACGGCGAGCATCGAAAGCGTGAAAATTCCATATCTGATTTTAGGTGTGGCCTTTTTGGCTGTGGCCTTATTGCTCAAAATGTCCTCACTTCCTGACAGGGTCGTCAGTGACGATATTGTTGTTGAGGATATTACCGCGAAAACAAAATCGGCATTGCATTACCCGCAACTGGTTATGGGAATGATTGCGATTTTTGTTTATGTTGGCGTTGAAGTTTCCACGGCAAGTAACTTTCCGGCATACCTGGAGAAAAACCTTGGGTTCCTTACTAAAGATGTGGCGCCTTATATTTCGCTCTACTGGGCGAGTTTGATGATAGGGCGTTGGACCGGGGCTGTCGGTGCTTTCACCGATAATTTAAAAACACAGATGGTTTTGAGGTTCATCCTGCCGTATGCCGCTTTTGCGATTTTCCTTGGCGTGAATGCCTTCATGGGACATGACCTCGCACCTTTCTATGTTTACGCTTTCCTTATCCTTATCCTGATCGCTGCTGATATCGTAAGCAAAGGCAATCCGGCCAGGATGCTGTTGCTGTTCTCTGCTTTAGGGATTGTGGCGCTGATTATCGGCATGGCCACACAAGGTAAAGTGAGCGTCTATGCGTTTACCAGCGTTGGATTGTTCTGCAGTACGCTTTGGCCGTGTATTTTCACATTGGCGATCAGCGGATTGGGCAAAAGTACCAACCAAGGCAGTAATTTCCTGATCATGATGATTATGGGCGGCGGAATTATCAGCTGGTTTCAGGGTATGGTTGCAGATAATACAAACATCCATTTCAGCTATATTGTAGGCGTTGGCTGTTTCGCATACCTTGCTTTCTATGCGTGGAGGGTGAGCGGAATTTTAAGGAAACAAGGTATTTCTTTCGATAAGCCGGTAAGTGGCGGACATTAATATTCTTTCAGCTAAAGCAAAAAGCCCGGCAAATCGTCGGGCTTTTTTTATTTGGAAATCAGATTATTAGTTTAAATTTACATAACCAACCTTTCGAACATATGAAAAAACTATTACTCCTCTTATTGCTTTCCGGTTTTTTTAGCCACGCCCAATCGGACAAGTCCCCGGCAGAAATCCAAAACCGAAGTATTCTCGGCACTGATACAAAAACCTCGGAAATGCCTTTTACGATTATCAACACCGAAAGGGGAGGCGGAAACCTATGTACCGCTACTGTTATACCGCCCGCAATTATAAACGGGATAACTGTTACGGGCACGCAAACGGGAAGTGTCCAAACTTATCCGTCGGCTTATTCTTCCTGCAACGGAGCCGTAAACACTCCTGTCAATTCCATTTATCTGGGGCAAAGCGGTCCGTTTACCTACACACTAAACTTTGACCAGCCCATCAATAATGTGGTCATCGCCATCACGGCAACCGGGCATAATGTGGATGAAGTGTTTACATTTACCACCAATACAGAAGTACCACTGGTTACAGCCAATGTCTCCTGTTTTACAAGCATCGTCGGGAATACCATTTATAGCGGGACAGGCGCTCCTCCAGGTCCCGGCGGAGGTGGTGTGTTTGTAATCACTTCGCTGACCAATTATACTTCGGTCACTATTTCGGGTCCGGGCGGCGACAATGGCTCGCTGCTTTCGGTATGTGCCAATTCGGTTGTGGTTGGTACATGCAATGTAAATGCCGCGCCTTTATTGTCTGCAACCTCTTTGGGCAGTTCATGCCCGATAACAACAGTCGACCTCAATAGCATTACAGCCAGCAATGCACCAGTATTCACCGGAGTATCTTTGACATGGCATACCGCACAACCGGCAACGGCAGCCAATCAGCTGACAGTGGCACAGGCTTCAGCGGCGACAGCAGGCCCAACGTATTATGCCGCATTTTACGACAGTGTCAATGATTGTTATGGCGGCGCTGAGCCGTTAAGCACCTTCCTGAATGCGGTGCTGACACCAGCATTTACGCAAGTGGCCCCAATTTGTGCGGGAACAACACTTGCTGCCTTGCCTGCAGTTTCAAACAATAATGTCACAGGAAGCTGGTCGCCTGCGTTGAACAACAATACAACGACAACGTATATCTTCCAGCCCGCTGTAGGCCAATGCGCATTAACGGCTACAATGACTATTGTTGTGAATCCGGTGCTTACGCCGTTATTCGATACGGTTGATCCGGTTTGTTCCGGGACGACTATCCAAGGTTTGCCGACGGTTTCAAATAATGGAATTCCCGGTGTATGGTCGCCTGCTTTAAGCAATACCACAACCACGGATTATACATTTGTACCGAACAATGGGCAATGTGCCAACAATGCCAGTTTGCAGATTGTCATCAACGAAACGCCAACGGTTTCGATTACCGGCGATTGTGTCGGTATAGATTATGTGCTTACCGCGCATTCCGATTTTCCCGATTTGAGCTATGAATGGTTCAATAATGCGCATGTTTCTGTCGGAAACCAGCCTACGCTGAAAGTTCCTCAAAAAGGCATTTATCAGGTAATAGTCACCAGTGCGGATCATTGTGATGCAGATGCCAGCTTTGCTGCGAATTCCATCTATTGTGATATTCAGAAAGGGATTTCTCCAAACGGGGATGGAAATAATGATTTCTTTGACCTGACCAACCTTGGTGTCCACAATCTTGAGATATTTAACCGCTACGGAATGTTGGTCTATGATAAGCATAACTATAAAAACGAATGGTATGGAACGACGAACAGCGGAAAAAAGCTACCCGATTCAACCTATTATTATGTAATCCGGTTTGAAACAGGCCAATCAAAAACCGGATGGATTTATATAAACAAACCTACCAATTAACTATACCGATAATGAAAAGGATTACCCTGCTTTTTTTATGCCAGTTCGCTTTGTGCTCCGGACAGAATAATAACGCCGAAAAACTGAAGCAAATCTACAATGCCGCGCTTACGAATTCCAAATGCTATTCATGGCTTGATGACTTGTCGAATAAAATCGGCTCAAGGTTATCGGGATCTGAAGGTGCACAAAAAGGTGTGAATTATACCAAAGCCCAATTGGAAACGCTCGGCCTGGACAAAGTGTATCTCCAGGAAGTCATGGTCCCGAAATGGGTCAGGGGCGAAAAAGAAACCGCGTACATTTCGAACAATAAAATAAAAACCAAAGTGCCGATCTGTGCCTTGGGCGGTTCGATCGCAACGCCTAAAAACGGGATCACTGCCGAAGTTATCGAAGTCCATTCTATAGAAGAACTCGCCACTTTAGGCGAAGCCAGGCTCAAAGGCAAAATCGTGTTTTTTAACAGGCCGATGGATCCGACAAACATCGATACGTTCACTTCTTATGGCGGCTGTGTAGACCAACGTGGGAAAGGCGCAAGAGAGGCGGCAAAATTCGGGGCCGTTGGTGCGATTGTACGTTCGATGAACCTAAGGCTGGACGATTTTCCGCATACAGGCTGGATGGGCTATGGCGATCTTCCGATTGAAAAATACATTCCGGCAGCGGCAATCAGCACCAATGGCGCAGAATTGTTGAGCCAGGCTTTGAAGAAGAACCCGAAGCTGCAGTTTTATTTTAAGCAGTCTTGCCAGAAGATGGACGACGCTTTATCTTATAATGTCATTGGTGAAATCAGAGGCAGCGAACACCCCGAAAATATCATGGTTGTTGGCGGGCATCTCGATTCCTGGGACTTGGCGGATGGTTCCCATGATGATGGCGCGGGTGTAACCCAAAGTATGGAAGTGGCGAATATCTTTAGGAATATCGGCTACAAACCAAAAAATACGGTTCGTATCGTGCTTTTTATGAATGAGGAAAATGGCGGAAAGGGCGGCGACAAATACAACGAACTTGCACAGAAAAATAATGAGAATCATATTTTTGCACTTGAAAGTGACTGTGGGGGATTTTCGCCAAGAGGCTTTACGCTTGAAGGGAACGATGCCAACATCAGTATGGTTGAAGGTTATAAGGATTTGTTCGAGCCCTATCTGATTCATGTTTTCACGAAAAGCCATACCGGTTCGGATATTGAGCCGTTGCAATCAAAAAATATTCTTAAGGCTGGATTGCGTCCCGATACGCAGCGGTATTTTGATTACCATCATGCGGCAACCGATAAATTTGATGCGATTGATAAAAGGGAGCTCGAACTCGGTGCAGCTTCGATGGCGGCACTGATCTATCTTGTCGACCAGACCGGGATTAAGGGATAAAAAAAACGCTACCGTAAAGTAGCGTTTTTTTTTGTCATTTATTTTATTTGTAACGTTTATCAGGCGTTCCGTCTTTTTTAAGGACTGTCGTTTTAGTTTCCTTATAACGTTTATCGGGTGTGCCGTCTTTCTTTAAAACCACTTTGGTCTCGGTTTCAGTTTTCTTCACCGACTTGTCGTCTTTGGCCTTGGCGACTGTTTTCGTAGTCTTTTCAGTTTTCTTTACTGTTTTTGTAGCGTCTTGTGCTTGTGCCGTGAATGCGAATCCTAAAACCGCGATTACAGCTAAAATTACTTTTCTCATGACTTATTATTTTTTGATTATAAGGCTAATTTACAAAAATCTGTTTCAACAACAGACTATATTAAAAGCTAAAAAAAACATAAATTATTTGGTGAAAGATTAACTTTCGGGAATGGAAAATCTAAAATAGAATCCTTATTTTTATCCTCCTATTCAACCCAAAATCGATACAATGAAAAATATTCAGAATTTAGCGATGCTTTCCGCAGTGATAGCCTTTGCAAGCTGTAATTCGAATAAGGCTGAACCGCAAGCCGATACAGATCCGCAAAAGGAAACCATAACTACAGAAATGGACACCGCAAAACAAGCAGGAGCAGCAAACCAACAGGCAAAACCGAATGAAACCCTGACCGTCGAAGGAACCGTCAAGGAAATCGCCAATGGAAAGACGGTTATACCGCCAGCATCCTCACAAGCGACAACCAAACCTATAAGGCAACCATCAGCCATTCCAATTTAAAAGATGCGAAGCAATATCGGACTTTCAACGTCAATGAAATCGTAAAAGTAACCGGCGATTCCTGGAAAATGGGCGAGGAGAATCATATCACCGTTCGTGAAATACAATAGTTTCCAATAAAAAACCCGGAACAATCGCTCCGGGGTTTTTTATGCTTATATTTTTTAGGTTAGATCCTGAAAACACCGCCAACCTCAATAATTCTCTGGAAAAAGAAGAAGTCCTGAAAAGCGCTGTCTGCCGGATTTGTCGTAGTCCTGATATCCTGCATGTTGATGTAGCCGCCTTTGAGTTCACCCTGAATGTAATAATGCTTCAGGAAAGTGATGTTCAGCGCCGCTTTTGCCGAAACGCCATAGCCTGAAACATGAAAAGCATCATGACGGTCGCGTCCCATTAATTTCGTGTTGGTCTTTGGATACAAAACCCCGGCGCCCAAACCTTCAGAAATATTAAACTGGATCAGATCGGTATTTCCGATAGTCAGCAATTTCGAAACATCATCGTGACGCGCGAATTCTGCGTTGATATAATTAAGCCCATCGGTATGTTCATACGTCAGAAAATCCTCGGTCATTGCCGTTGGCGTATGGTTAGAGATACCATCAAAGCCTTCACCAGTATGGATTTCTCCGGTTACATTGGCAACCTGGTTTTGCGTCATCACATATTTCATGTGGTCCCAGCCAATCGATGCGCTGTAATGGTCGGTGATATAATAGCCGAGCCTGAAATCCGTCTGCGGGATTGTCATCCTTGCCGGATTGATGTAATCGATGTGGTAACCTTTCGGTTTGTCATGCGCCTGCATGTCTTCGACAGTGAAATTATAATTTTCACCCCTGAAAGTCACATCAGATTTCGAATAGCTCTCCCTGTTTCCGCCCCAGGAAATATAAAATTTCCCTTTATTATGTGCGGTGTATTTTTCTTTTGCAATGGTTTCTTCCTGAGAAAAGGAGTACTGTGAAAATACACAAAAAGTAAGTACAACCAATAAAAATGGATGTTTCAAAATAGTGGGTTATGATAAAGTTTGTATGATGGTTCTATGATATAGAATGAATTTACAGTTTTGCGAATCGCTACCAGTTTGGTCATCAGCCCTTCAAAAAGATCAAGGTGCAGCATATTGGCACCGTCGCTTTTTGCATTTGCAGGATCGAAGTGGGTTTCGATGAAAATCCCGTCAACACCAACGGCAATCCCCGCCTTGGCTACGGTTTCGATCATTTCGGGTCTTCCGCCTGTAACGCCAATCATCTGGTTTGGCTGCTGCAACGAATGCGTAACGTCCAGAACAGTCGTCGCATATTGCTGCATGGTCGGAATGCCGCGGTAATCGATAATCATATCCTGGTAGCCGAACATAGTGCCGCGATCGGTGACCATGACGTTTTCATTCTGGCAATCGAGTACTTTCTGTACGGCGTGCTTCATGCTTTCCGGACTCATGAATTGTCCTTTCTTGAGGTTGACGACTTTTCCGGTATTCGCTGCAGCGACAACAAGGTCGGTTTGGCGAACGAGGAAAGCCGGAATCTGGAGCACATCTACATATTGCGCTGCCATATCGGCGTCTTCATTGGTATGGATATCGGTAACGGTCGGAATATGGAATGTTTCGGAAACTTTCCTGATAATTTTCAACGCTTTCTCATCGCCAATTCCCGAAAAGCTGTCGATCCGCGAGCGGTTAGCCTTTTTAAAGGAACCTTTGAAAACGTATGGAATCTGTAGTTTGTCGGATATGCCAACGAGCTTCTCTGCGATGCGCATTGCCATTTCTTCGCCTTCGATGGCGCAAGGCCCGGCCAATACGAAAAAATTACCGCTGTCTGTATGTTTGATTTGTGGAATCTGTTGTATGTTCATGTTGTTTATTTTGCAGCGCAAAGATAGCCAATACCGAAGGTTTTAAGATTATCTTAAAAAATATTTAACTTTTTGGAATTGCGGACTTTAATTCTTCTTGAGGTTCAATCCGAAAGGCACCATCAGCGCGCCTTTTTCATAAATATTGAAATACAGTTTCACCGGCGTCTTCTGTCCTTCCCATTTGATTTCATAAACATCGAGAAATCCGGCGCCCATTTCGCTTCTTTTTGTCGGAAAAGGACAGCAGGTTTCGAGTTTCGTATAGCTGAGCTTTTCACCGTTCGGACCCGCAAGCGCATTCAGGAACCGCTGCTGGTTAATGCTTTGATCCTTGATGCTTTTATAGAAAACATTGACCGGATAATCAGGGTCGTAGCCGTATTTTTTATCCTTTGCATATTGTGTAATCACAAAAGTGTTGTCGGCGGTGAGTTTCGGGATTGGCGCGTTGTCGTCGATATTTTTAATGGTCGATTTGGTGCTCACACAAGAAGCCATCATGAAAATCAGCAGCAATAATGGAAAAAATTTCGTTTTCATTTAATTCGGTGTTTTGGTTTTAACAAATAACGCAACAATAGCCGAGGTTAGTACGCCATAAGATAAGGCATCGAAAACGCCTCTCTTTACAGCGCTTTGCAGGTTGAAATTGGCCTGCGCCACCTCTTCGGTCATCCGGTGCGAATTGACGGTATATTTAATCATATTCGGGAAAAACTCCGGCGAAATGAAGGTATACGAGATGAACTGCGCGACGATGCTCAAAACCGCAACGAAGACCGCGAGGAAAATCCCACTGATAAATCCCTGCTGCCACGACATGTTTCCGTTAAAGTATTTTTGCTTCTTTTCCCGCAACATTAAGACGTAAATCGCAATGGCCGGAATGGCGAACAGTGCAGAGAACATTACCTGCTGATGGATTCGGATATCATGAAACCCCGCCATTTTTTCGATCACCGTCCAGACAATGGAAGCGATCATAAACACAACAGCCCACTTGATTTCGATTTTAAATTGCTTCATTTTTATGTCCGGATTTTTCAATCCAAATTTAAAACGTTTATTTTAATACTTGCCCATAAGCGTATAAAAAATCATTCGAATTGTTACTTTTGTAAAAACTAAAACAGCATGAATATCCTATTTCAAACCTGGCCGTGGTATATTTCCGGCTTTTTGATCGCAATGGTGATGCTTTGCCTGAATTATTTCGGGAAAGTGTTCGGAATGTCTTCCAACCTGCGAACGATGTGCACCATTGCCGGAGCCGATAAATTTTCAGATTTCTTCAAATTCGACTGGAAAGCGCAAAGATGGAATCTTGCCGTGCTTGCCGGTGCGATGCTCGGCGGATTTGTTGCGGTGCATTATATGAGCGATCCGTCAAACGTAGCGATCAATCCGAAGACCATTGAACAATTGGCTGCCATGGGAATCGACGCCCCAAATGGAAAACTCGCGCCCCAGGCCCTTTTCGGGAATGCAATATTCGAATCTCCAAAAATGATCCTGATATTGATTATCGGCGGAATCCTGATCGGATTTGGTTCGCGTTATGCGGGCGGCTGCACGTCGGGCCATGCGATTGCCGGAATGAGCAACCTGCAGGTTCCGTCGCTAAAGGCGGTGATCGGTTTTTTTGTTGGCGGACTCATTATGGCGCATTTTATCTTACCCCTGATTTTTTAAAATATGAAAGCACTTAAATATATTTTAGTCGGATTTGTTTTCGGGATCGTACTCACAAAATCGGAAGCGGTTTCGTGGTACCGGATTTACGAAATGTTCCAATTCCAATCGTTTCACATGTACGGCATCATTATGACGGCTGTTGCGGTTGGTATCATCGGCATACAATTCATCAAAAGAAACCACCTCAAAAGCCTCAAAGGCGAACCGATAATCATCGCTGATAAAGAGCCGGGTTCTTTCCGTTACTGGATCGGCGGATTGTTTTTTGGGCTGGGCTGGGCACTCGTTGGCGCTTGTCCCGGACCGATTTTCATATTGATCGGCGCTGGCTTCTGGAGCGTAACACTGATATTGGCCGGCGCCTTACTTGGCACGTTTCTTTACGGAATGCTCAAAGACAAACTACGCCATTGATGTAACATATTCATTTTATTGTGTAAGAAATTGCTCTCTGTTTCCGTGTAATATTGTAATAACTTAAAACACGGAAACATTATGAAAACCAAAAGCATTTTATTATTATCAGCCTTAACGCTTGGACTCGGACTCTTAACGGGTTGTAACAAAGACGATGACAAATACGAATTGCCACCGGCAACGTTACTCGGAAAATGGTACTACTCTAAAGTTGGAACAAATGTTGGCGGTGCGGAAGTTCTTGCAAACTATGACGGAAACGAAGCGGGATGTACCAAAGATTACATCGAACTCACCGACAACAACGTATTTGCAGATATCGATTTCGATTCTACTGATGCGCCTTGTGAAGCGATCAGCCGCGTTGGAACATGGGCCTCGACAGGAAACACTGTCGTAGTGGATTATGGGGATGATGTGATAACCGGAACAATCCTGAACCTTTCTTACACAGAATTGAAAGTGCAGGACAACGATTCAGGTCAGATTGTCGTTTATACGAGAGAATAAGTTTCTGATGAAACAAATGAGAATCCCGGTACGTTCGTATCGGGATTTTTTTTGTCATACGGCTTCAGAAAGATGGACCTGCTTTTTCGCCATCTGCAGGATTCCGAAAGCGATAAAGAACTGCGCCGCGAGATAAGTCGACATAATATTGAACGACGACAGCGGAATCGCCTTATAGAATTTGTCAAAAGCCAGCAGGCTGTCGGAAGCGATGAAGCAAACGGCACCGACCAGGATGTAATAATTGGCCGGGCTTTTCCATTCGAAAAAACCTTTTACAGACATCAACAACATCGTGGAAATTACGACGGCATAAACCGTAACGGGAATTTTCAGTCCGCCCAGATTCGGAAACAAAACATACAGCATGCTGAAAAGATACCCGACAATGCACAGCACGCCGAGGAAAAGCCATGGCTTTTGTTTGTTGGACCGTACTTTCGGCTGCTTTCCAAAAAGAACGATGTAAAGGATGTGTGCGCTTAAGAACAATACCAATCCGGCGATAAAATAAATTTCCCCCTTAGCGGCAAACAGCAATACGATATCGCCAAACCACGAAAACAATAAGGCGAAAAGCAAAAGTCCTTTTGAAGGAAATTTTTCAGATGCTGCGACCGCTGCAATCAACGACGGCAGGAGCAAAGGTTTTAGGAACCACGCCAAATCATCGCTCCCAAAAAGCAACAGAGCCAGGTAAATCAATGCAATGGCGATGTAGGTTTTGAGCAATGCGGCAGTTTTCATAATGATCCGGTTTAAATGAGAATGGTTTTTTCTTTCCTGAAAACAACGCCGACAAAGTAAATATTAACCAGCAATGAAAGTGCGAGATAACCAATGATGATGGAATTCCCGAAAGGCAAAAGGGAATGCAGCCCGAACCAGTCGCCATAAAAAACAAGAATCCCAATCCCGAAAATCAACCGCAATGTTTCCCAGAAAACAGAAAACTTCCGGGTGTCCATCAATTCCGTATAGCTGTAAATGGTAACAAACAAAAAGCCGCCATAAACAAAAATACCAGGTAAACCAATCTTGCCGATGTTGTCGAATAACCACGTGACAAACAGTAAAGTAACAAGCAATTGCGCGACTGACCAATAGATTAGTTTCTTGGAATGTTCAGTGCCATATTTATTGAAATCAAATACATTGTCAATCTTGTGAATCGGATATTTGGCATCGAAATTTTCCGGACGCCAGCCCGTCGGTTTAAACCAAATCGTGAATTTGTCTTTCCAGTTTTCAGCGCGCCACGCATCCGAAATGAGCAAACCCAAATGCTGGAAATTGATCCGGATCGGATTCCACGTCTGCGCCGGCCTCGTTATCCCGAAAACTGCCGGAACGTCGGCACGCTCTTCCTGGAAAGTCCCAAACCATTTGTCCCAGAGAATGAAAATCTGAGAATGGTTCCTGTCCATATATTCCGGATTGATCGCATGATGCACGCGATGGTGCGATGGCGTCACCAGAATTTTCTCCAGGAATCCCATTTTTTTGATGTGTTTCGTATGATACCAGAATTGCAGGAACAATTGTATAGGAAGCGTAATCGCAATCACCTTCGCCGGAACGCCCAAAACCGCAGCCGGAATCAAAAGGAAAGTAAATAAATTGATAAAACTCGAAACGGTCTGCCTTAAGGCGCAGGCCAGGTTGAATTCCTCGCTGCTGTGATGGATCGCGTGCTTGTTCCAGAAAAAATTAATCTGGTGTGCCCAGCGGTGGTTCCAATAGCCATAAAAGTCGATGACGACAAAGGCGATCAAATAGGTCCACGCGTTTGCGGGCAAATTGAACAGCGCCACTTTAGAAACCATCCATTCGTAGGAAATAAAAGTCAGGCTCAATCCCAAAACATCTTTTACGGCATTGGTAATTCCCGAACTGACACTCGAAACGCTGTCCATCAACGGAACGGTATCTTCCTTTTTCCAGATGCCATAGGCTTTTTCCAGGATAATCAACAATAGAAAAACGGGCATTGCGATAATCAGGATTTTACCGTACTCTTCCATGGGGTTTAGATTTTTTGGATTTCAGATTTTCAGAAACCAACTCCACCAAATATAACAATTATTGCCTTCCGACGATCTGACAATCCGAAAATCTAATTAAACAATTTCCGCACTCAGTCCGGCCTCAAGCAATTGCGAACATTGCGGCTTCAGCTCGTCATACGACCCGGTTTTTACCGTACATTTCCCTTTGTAATGCACTAAAAGCGCACATTGTTCCGCCTGCTCCGAAGTATGGCGGCACACGTCAATCAAAGTATCAATCACGTGATCAAAAGTATTCACGTCGTCATTATAAAGCACAATCTCGTTGTTGACGCCAACGGCCTCTTCAACCAAAACTTCCTCTAAAACCTGTTCTTTCGTATTCATATTCGTGGTATTATTTTTTGGGCGTTGCCTTCGGCCCGGGCTGTGCGCTGCAATCTTTTTGTTTTGGAACTTGTCATTTCGACAAAGGAGAAATCTCCAAAACAAAAAGGATTTTCGCTTCCATCCCTAACGCGGCCTGACCTGAAAACGCCGACCTCTAATTTACATATTTTAATGAAACCCAGTTGTTTCGCTGCAGCTTTTTAACATAAGTCAAACCTTTTGCCACACAGGATTCATCAATAAACGGAATGTCTTCCTCATAAAATCCGCTGAGCAATAAAGTCCCGCCTTTGTTCAGGCAATCTACATATTGCTGCATGTCGTTGAGCAGAATATTGCGGTTGATATTGGCAATGATGAGGTCGTATTTTTTGTCTTCAAGCAATGCCGCATCACCTTCATAAACGGTAATTTCCTTGCAATTGTTGCGTTCCGCATTCTCAATCGAATTGAGGTAACACCAATTGTCGATGTCAATCGCATCGATCGGTTCGGCGCCCTTCATTTCTGCAAGAATCGCCAGAATTGCGGTGCCGCAGCCCATGTCCAGAGTTTTCAAACCTTTCACATTCATATCGAGCAAATGCTGGATCATCATGTGCGTCGTTTCATGGTGTCCGGTTCCGAAACTCATTTTTGGCTCGATTACAATATCATATTCGGCATCGGTTTTCGGGTGGAACGGCGCGCGGACGTGGCATTTTCCGTCCACATCAATCGGCTCGAAATTCTTTTCCCATTCCTCGTTCCAGTTCACCTGCTCGATTTCCTCAATCGTATATGTGATGAAAAACTGGGGTGAATTTAAGATGAACATATCTTCAAGGATGTCTTCGGTCCAGAATTGCTTCTGAATATAAGCCGTAACGCCGAATTCGCTTTCCACAAAGCTTTCGAAAGGCTTTTCGCCCAATTCTGCGATTAATATTTCCGACCCAAGTTCCTTTGGCTCGACCGTAAAATGATAGCCTAAATAAATGTTTGACATGATATTGCTGTAAGTTTTGGCAAAGGTAACAATCATCTCCCAAACGGCTTTTGGAAAATAATTTTATTTTACATTTGCCCAACAAACAACAACACAAATGAAAAGAATTCTACTCTTTCTGGCCTTGTTTTCGGCTTTCGCGATGCAATCCCAGGAAATCATCAAGAACCAAAAAGACAACGATTTAAAACTTTCTTCTTTGCCGTATTACAATTATGGAAAAGGGCTCGGAATCACAACGCCCGACAGTTTGTTCCAGTTCAACATCCGTTTCCGGATCCAGAACCGCCTGACTTATTACGAAAACGAAGGACAGGACGCGTATTACGAAGGCCAGGTGCGCCGCCTGCGGATGCGTTTCGACGGTTTTATCGGCAACCCGAAATTCCTTTATGTATTGCAGATTTCGTTTGGCGCCGGAGATGTCGGAACCGAAAAAGCCGGCGAAAACCTCAATGTCATCCGCGATGCGATGCTGTATTATAAACCCGGAAAACACTGGCAATGGGGTTTTGGTGTGACCAAACTGCCGGGAACAAGGCAAACGGTGAATTCCTCAGGTGCATTGCAGATGACCGACCGGAATATCAACAACTTCAAATTCGGGATCGACCGTGATTTCGGATTGCATATCGCCAACCTCAATGAATTTAAGGACAAATTCTCCTATAATTTCAAAGGAGCAGTTACGATGGGCGAGGGCAGGAACTGGACCACCAATAACGCCAACAGCAACCTCAAGGACAATAACGGATTATCGTATACCGGAAAAATTGAACTGCTGCCACTTGGGACTTTCAAAAAAGACGGGCATTATTTCGAAGGCGATATCCTGCGTGAGGAAAAGCCTAAATTTATGGTTTCGGGTGCGTATAATTTTAATGACAAGGCCAGGAGAACTTTAGGCCAGACCGGCGATTTGTTGTATGAAACAAGGGATATGTCGACTTTCCTCGCCGATTTTATTGCCAAATACAACGGTTGGGCTTTTATGGCCGATTATATGGCAAGACAGGCGGACAATCCGGTTACGGTAAACCCGACGGATGCTACTTTAACCCGGCCGGTTTTTACAGGATATGGAATGGATTACCAGTTGAGTTATGTATTGAAATCCAAATATGAATTTGTCGGAAGGTATTCGCTGCAGAATGTAAAGGATGAAATCAGCACTTATGCGCCCGATGTCGACCAATACAGTTTTGGCGTCAACAAATACATTTGGGAGCATGCGCTCAAGCTGCAGTTTGAAACCACTCATGAAAACCAGACTTTATTCAGCGGCGACAAGAAAAACAATTGGTATGTGCGATTCCAGATTGAAATCGGAATCTAATGTTCCTTTTTTCGGAAATAAAAAAATCCTGCCGTTGAGCAGGATTTTTTATTGGAATATGTTGGGATTATTTCACCAGTAATTTTTGTGTGATTCCTTCTGAAGTCCTTACGAGATACAATCCTTTAGCAAAAGCAGCAGTGTCGATTGTTTTGGCTTCATTGGCGGTTTGCATCAATTTTCCGGTAAAATCAAAAATCTGTACCGTAGCCGTTCTGTTAAAGTGAACGATCCCATTCCCGGTTGGATTCGGATACATTACAAAAGCCGAAGCATTTTTGGCAAAGCCAGTTGTGGCAAGCGTCCCGTCAAACGTAAAATCATAAGCACAAGCCATCGATACATTATTAGCATCTTCAATATTGCTGATTTCGAGGCTGTACATTGTCGCAGCCAAAAATGGCGTTGAATAGGTAAGCGTCACAACACTTCCTGAAACGACAGCCGATGTCAATCCGGCGATGCCGGTATAATTTGCTACGTTTGAAGCAGAAGCAACATTCAGATTATCGGTAAAAGTGATTTCGATGGTTGTATTGTTTAAAATGGCAACAGATTGTACCTTAACGGATATCGGGAAAGCCCATGTCGGCCAGGTTTGCGGAGCAGTGTTCGAAGGCGACGTCGTCCAGTTTGCCGGATCTAAAATCAATGCTTTCAAAGCCGAAGGCTCGCCGTCATTGGTACCATTGTAAAAAGCATTTGCGGTATTTCCGGAAACATTCCCCGGAGCAGTGCTCGTGTTCAATGACGTGGTGCCATCGGTTAATCCTGCAGCCAGCATCGAAAGGCTTCCGCCACAATCTGTGTTGGTCGCAATCCAGCCATTCGAACTCATCGCAGTAATGTAATTTGGCGCTGCCGCAGTTCCGGTGTAAATAGCAACCTGGTCTCCGCCGGAACTCAATCCAAATCCGGAACCGGTTACTGTTCCGATATTTGCCGTCAATACGTTGGTACGGATCGTAATTACGGTACCTGCAGGAATACAGGTGTTTCCTTCGGCAGTCCATACAATCCCGCCGGCACATTGTGGCTGTGCGTTGGTCGTATATTTTGCATCGGTAAGGTTAAAAGTCGTCCCGTCAGGAATATTCACGAAAGTGACAAACGCAATTTCATCCTCAGCACCGGTAGCGCTCATACGATAGGCTACAAATGCCATATCGCCAGCGTTGAAATCATTCTGTACGGCAATGGTAGTGAAAGTTACCGATTCGGTAGTTGTTATCGCATTGTCGCTCAAATCTTCGACGGCATTTGGAAGCAAGGCCACATAATAAACCTGGTTGTTTGCCAGATCGGCTGTCGGATTGATGGTAATCGTATTCGCGGCAAAAGTCGCATCGAACGGCACCAAAGCCCCTGAAGCGCTATTAAGGCGAACTTCCACCACGGCATCCACATTCGCATCGGTAATGGCGTCATTATTCGCCAATCGGATGTCTTCGTTGAAAGTGATCGAAGGATTGGTATCTATCGCAACGTTTATGCTGGCATCTGCAGGCGCAATCAATGCGATCGGAGCGGTTACATCGCCGCCAATCGGATTTCCGGTAAGCGTGTAATTGTCGAAACGGTTGTTTCCGGCCGTTCCGCCCGCGCCTTGTTCAAAAGCTACTTTTAATTTAAAATCCGGATTGTTATCGGCACCGGTTATGGCAGTGAAATCTAATGTTTGTAAAGTCGGATCGCCATTAAACGGATTGATCGTTGCAAATGAAACGTAATTTGTCCCGTCCAAAGAATACGACCACAATTGGTTGTCCGGACCAGAGCCTGAACGTCGTGTGGCAAATTTCACAACAATATTCTGGAATCCGGTAGTCGGTAAGGCAAATTCCAAAGCGCCGCCGATAGGGTCGTTGAAACGCAAATGAGTTCCGGCCGCGTCGCCGTTTTGTGCATTCAGGTTAAGGACATTGAAGTTTTGTCCGGTTCCGCCCGCTGCGTCGATTGCGCTGATTCCACCCGCGATCGCCGTAATCGACGCTCCGGTTACCAAAGACAGCGATGGTGTCGTTAAAGTACCTACTGATGTGTTATCGTTGAAATTCCAGTAGTGAACTAAGTCCTGGGCGCTGGAAAACTGGGCCGTAAGTACCAGTAAAAACAGCATTGCTTTTGTGTAAATTTTCATCATAATAAAATGGTTTTAGTTCTGCAAAAATGGAAAATTTAATGTTAAAAAACTATTTTTAATATCAATTAATTGTTATCATTTTCAGAACGTTAGATAAAAAAAGCCCGAAGCATTACGCATCGGGCTTTTTGTCATTTTTTTAGTTTATTATATAGCCGAAACAATCGCCGCAAAGTCAGCTGCTTTGAGCGCCGCACCGCCAATGAGCCCGCCATCGACATCTGGTTTTGAGAAAATTTCCTTTGCGTTGTCAGGCTTCACACTTCCGCCATACAGGATCGAAACGTCTTCTGCTATATCGCTTCCGAATGATTTCCGGACCGTTTCGCGGATGAATTCGTGCATTTCCTGCGCCTGCTCCGGACTCGCCGTTTCGCCTGTCCCGATGGCCCAAACCGGTTCGTAAGCCAGGATAATATTCGCCCAGGCTTCTTTCGCGATATGGAACAATCCGTCACGCAGTTGGTTTTCGACGATATTGAAATGATTTCCGGATTGCCTGTCTTTCAATTCTTCGCCAAAGCAAAAAATCACGCGGAGGTAATTTTTTAAGGCCGTGTCGACTTTGTAAGCCAACAACGAATCGGTTTCATGGAAATAGGCGCGACGTTCAGAATGTCCCAGAATTACGGTATGCACGCCGATACTCCGCAGCATGTCGGCAGAAATTTCGCCGGTATAGGCGCCGTTTTCAGCCTGGTGCATGTTTTGTGCGGCGACTTCAATGTTGGTGAACTCTAGGTGTTCGACAGCAGATGAAAGATTGACGAACGTTGGCGCGACGATGATGTGCGCTTCGATGTCATTCGGCAGTTTTTCTATCAGTTCATTGAGCAAATCTTCGGTTTCTTCTGCATTCTTGTGCATTTTCCAGTTTCCGGCAACAATCTTCTGTCTCATCTATTTTAGGTTTTTTAATGTGGAATCAATCTTATCAAAATCGGTTTCAATGGCACGGTATAAAGCAATTTTGCCGCTTTTGTCGATTACCACATATCTCGGGATCCAATCAAGGTCGATGGATTTCCCGAAGTTTCCTTTCATTCCGTCGGCCGCCCAGAAATGGTCGCCTTTGAGTTCGTGTTTTTCAATACCCGCTTTCCATTTGTCTTCGGCCTTGTCCATAGAGACGAAAAGGTAGGTTGCTTCCGGATGGTTCTTTTGGAGTTCCTTTACTTTCGGCATCGCTTTGACACAGTCGCCGCACCAGGAAGCCCAGATTTCCATGACTACGGTTTTTCCGCGGTATTTGCTGATGATGTCCCGGAATGCGACTTCTTTGCCTTCAGCAGAAAGTAGTTTTGTATCTAAAGCGGTTTTGGTAAACTCCTTGTTTTGTGCATTGCTGCAGGAGATTCCGGCAATTGCGATGAAAAGCATCATGCTTATTTTCTGGATCATAATTTTTTGATTTTTGTCATACAAATTTAAACAGTAAAGGTGGAAAATCTCCCAAAGATTTATTAAAAATCGCAAACGGAAATTTGGGTTTTACCTGCCCAAATAGATTTTTAGTTATATTTGGCTATCAACAAAAATACTTAAAATTTTAAGTAAAATATTGCTTTTAATTCCCCAAAGATGAAAAAATATTACCTGCTGATCTGTTTGCTTTTTGCAACTGCATTTTATGGACAGACTTTTAACGGAAGCACCGGATCAATCTCTGACGACGGAACAGTTAACGATTATGCCGCAACGGTTTCCGGACTTGCCTCCAATTTAAGCACCGATTATGGTTTGGTCCAGGTCTGCATGAATATATCACACACTTACGATTCCGATCTGAATGTGACGCTGATTTCTCCTTCAGGGGCAACAATCAATCTGTTTTCGGGTGTTGGCGGCGGCGGCCATAATTTCACGACTGCTTGTCTGAACCAATCGGCTCCTGCTTCGATCATTACGGGTTCGGCGCCTTTCAACGGGACTTTCAGGCCACAGGAAACTTTGGGCAATGCCAATAACAATTCTAATGGGAATGGCGTCTGGAAACTTCGCATCCTCGATACCTATCCGATGGCAGATACAGGAACGGTCAACAGTTGGGCGATAACTTTCGGTGCCGATGCGAGCGCTCCGTTTGTATTCACTTCTTCAAACCTCCCGATCGTAATCATCAATACCGGCGGGATTCCGATTCCGGACGAACCAAAAATCGCCGGTACCATGGGGGTTATATACAACGGCGTCGGAATGACGAATTATGTAACGGATGTGGCCAACAATTACAACGGAAATATCGGTATTGAGATGCGCGGCAACTATTCACAGGGATTGCCACAGAAACCCTATAAATTTGAAACCCGCAATGCGGCAGGTGAGGAGCTCAATGCATCGCTTTTAGGACTGCCTGCAGAACACGACTGGTGCCTGATTGCGAATTATAACGATAAGGTTTTTATGCGCAATACGATGGCGTATGATCTTTTTACGGAAATGGGCCATTATGCCACCAGAAGCCAATATTGTGAAGTGATGCTCAACGGAAATTACCAGGGCGTTTACATGCTTATGGAAACCATCAAACGCGACGGCGACCGTGTGGATATCGCCAAACTCGAAACCACGGAAAATACCGGGCTCAATGTTACCGGCGGTTATATCATCAAAAATGACTATTGGGATTCGTCCGACAGCTGGCTTTTGAATTTCCATCCGATCGGCCATCCGGATTACGACGTGCACCTGGTGTATGATTATCCGAAACCGGAAGACATTACGCCACAGCAGAAAACCTACATCCAGACTTTCATCAATGATTTCGAAACCGCATTATACGGTCCGAATTATGCCGATCCGGTAAATGGCTACAACAAGTATATCGACACCGATTCGTTTATCGATTATTTCATTATCAATGAATTGTCGCGCAACAATGACGGATTCAAAAAGAGCAGTTATTTCCATAAGGATATTGACACGGCGACAGGGCTTTCGAAACTGAAAGCGGGTCCGGTTTGGGACTTCGACTGGGCCTGGAAGAATATCCCGGGTTGCCTATTCGGGGCAACCGATGGTTCGGGTTGGGCGTATCAGGTCAACGATTGCGGTCCGGATGTGAATTCGCCGGGCTGGTATGTCCGTTTGCTACAGGATTCCGGATTCCAGGATAAATTGCGTTGCCGTTGGGAATATTTCCGCACGACAATTCTGAGCAACACGGCCATCGAAAACCATATCGATGAAACTGCGGCTTATTTAAACCAGGCGCAGGAACGCCATTTTGAAAAATGGGGCAATCTCGGCCTCAATACCGGAACGCCCGAAGTGGATGCCGATCCGGCTACATTTCCCGCGCAGATTGCAAAATTCAAAGACTGGATTAATTTAAGGCTTGCTTGGCTCGATGCCAATATTCCCGGGAATATCGAGAACTGCTCGTTGCTTGCGGTTTCCGGAAATAAGGTTTTGGAAGCCGTGACGCTTTATCCGAACCCGGTTTCAGAAGTTTTGCATATCAATAGCAAGCAGGCCCAAAAGGTCGCTTTTTTTGACGTAACGGGAAAACTGGTGATGGAAGTGGATGCGGAAAAGAATTCAGCTATCAATGTCTCGAGCCTTTCCAACGGCATCTATATCTGCAAAATCACCGCTTCAGATGCGATTGTGAAAATGCAGAAAATTGCCGTGATGCACTGATAAAATTACGGTTGCTCTTCTTTGGCCTTATTCAGCTGGTCTTCCAGAAAAACCGGCGGGGCTCTTTTCTTTCTCTTTTTTGGGAAGAAATGGCGTTTTAGCGTCACTACCAATACAAGCAGCGAAACCGCAATAAACGTGCATCCGATAACCACATTGAAGGTGATTCCCAATGGTGGTTTTTCCATGGTGGAGATATGGTTCAGCATGACGTAGCCGATAACAAATCCCAATACGCAGAACAGGCATGTTTTCCATACCAACTTTTCTTTTTCCTTCCGAAATCTGCTGCTGCTCATAGTTTAGGGCTATAAATTTAACTTGGAAATGTCATTGTAATGCACTTTCTGCCTGATGGTTCCTTTTTCAAGAACGATGATACTCGGATTGGCCCTTTCGATCGTTTTTAATGTCGTGGCATCGCAAAAATAGAAATCGAAAGTAAATCCGTATTGTTTCTTAACCTTTTGTATTTCACCTTCAAGTGAAGCCGTCATGGCAATCACTTTGTAGCCTTTGGCTTTTGCCTGTTGGGTTAAATTTTCCAATTGCGACAATCCGTCAGCATCGGCTTTTTTGAGATCGTAGGTTACAAAAACCAGTAACTTTGGTTCCTGCAATAGTTCGTCCTTATAATCGGAACCATCCTTTTCCATCGTAAAATCATGAACCGGCGGTTTGTAGCCTTCCACAAGTACTTTGTCTTTGCGGTCTACGAATGCGGCTCCGGCCGGAATCGATGCCAAATCCTTTTCACCGAATTCCTTATCGACACCATTAACCTTATATACGAAAATCATTTCTACTACGGATTTTTGCGCGCCTTCAGGGATTTCCATTGCTTTTTGGATGTTCGTTCCTACTTTATACGCCCTGAAATCCTTGAGTGGCAAATGGTGCAAAACCGTCCATCCCATAAAAATGCAAAGTATAAGGCTTATTCCTACCAAACCATTGACCACATTCTTTGACAAAAATGGTTTTACCCGTTTCCTGTTTAAGAATAATATCAGGATGAAAAACAGCAAAACGACATCTTTAGAAAAGGATTGCCACGGCGTGAGTTTTAGCGCATCCCCAAAACAGCCGCAATCGGTGACCGCGTTATAAAAGGCCGAATAGAAGGTCAGGAAAGTAAAGAAGACGATCATCAGCAGCAGGCTCCAGATGGTGAATTTCGGCTTAAAACCAACAAGCAGCATCATTCCCAAAACCGCTTCGAATATTACAATTCCAACGGCGATTGCAAGCGCATACGGAATAAAGAACGGCATATTGAAGACCGTTTCGCCAAAATATTCCTCGAGTTTGTACGAAAAGCCAATCGGATCGTTGAGTTTGATCAGTCCCGAAATGATAAATAATACGCCGACTAAAATCCTTGATATCTGGGTGATGGTATTTTTCATATTGTGAATTATAATTTATGGAATTCCATCAGGATCAGTGCAAAAACCGCATAATTGATCATGTCCTGATAATTGGCATCGATTCCTTCCGAAACCAATGTCTTTCCTTTATTGTCCTCGATTTGTTTCACGCGGAGCAGTTTCTGCAAAATCAGATCGGTCAGTGAACTCACACGCATCTCGCGCCAGGCCTCGCCATAATCATGGTTTTTGGCTTCCATGAGTTCTTTGGTAAGCGTGATTTTCGCATCGTATAATTCGGTTGCCTTTTGCGTATTGAGATCGGGCTGATCGGCAACGCCAAGTTCAAGCTGGATCAGCGCCATGATCGAATAATTGATGATTCCGATAAATTCTCCCGTTTCATCCTCGTCCACTTTACGCATTTCATTTTCCTGCAAACTGCGGATGCGTTGCGCTTTGATAAAAATCTGGTCGGTGAGCGAAGGCAGTCTCAGGATGCGCCAGGCGCTGCTGTAATCCTGCATTTTATTGATGAAAAGTTTACGGCAGACGGCAATAATCTTGTCGTATTCTTCAGAAGTATTCTTCATGAATTGGTGTATATTTGTCTGGAAATTTTTCCAAAAATAGGAATTATTTCTTTCAATCTTTAATGATGCGCTATGAATATTGGAGCGAAATGTATCGATAAAGTTTTAAAATAAAAAATCCAAAATGACAATTAACTGTAATGGCAGGCTTATCGATTTGGAAACGCCCCGGATAATGGGAATCCTGAATCTCACGCCCAATTCTTTTTACGACGGCGGAAAGTATGCCGATGAAACCGAAATGCTGCGCCAGGTTGAAAAAATGCTTTCCGAAGGCGCCGATTTTATCGATGTGGGCGCGTATTCGAGCAAGCCCAACGCCGAATTCGTTCCTGAAAAGGAAGAGCTCGAAAGGATATTGCCTGCGATAAGTTCGATAGTAAAGCATTTTCCTGAAGCGCTGATTTCTGTCGATACTTTCAGGAGTGCGGTCGCAAAAGCGGGTATTGCGAACGGTGCCGCGATGATTAATGATATTTCTGCAGGAAATCTGGATGATAAAATGCTGGAGATGATTGGCCAGCTCAATGTTCCCTACATCATGATGCACATGCGCGGCAATCCGCAAACGATGCAAAAATTGACGGATTATGGGAATATCGTAAAAGAAATGCTGTTTTATTTTTCAGAAAAAATCCGTGCTGCAAGAAGTTTCGGAATCAATGATTTAATGATAGATCCAGGTTTCGGATTTGCGAAAACACTCGAACAGAATTATGCCGTTTTGCAAAAACTTGAATTGTTTCAAATGTTGGAATTCCCGATCCTTGTTGGTGTTTCCAGAAAATCAATGGTATACAAACCGCTCGGGACCTCGGCTGCCGAAGCCTTGAACGGAACAACTGCCATACATGCACTGGCATTGGCCAAAGGCGCAAAAATCCTTCGCGCACATGATGTTAAGGAAGCGGTGGAATGCGTGAAATTGTACAAACTTACCGTTTAGATTTATTTCTGCCTGTTGATGTAAACCCAGCCCGTCCTAATTTCCCCGTTGTTCAATTCGATGAGATAAAAGTAGGTCGCGTCGGGAAGTTTTTTGCCTTTGTCGGAGAAACCGTCCCATTCTTTGCGGTAATTCAGGCGGCTGTACACTTTTACGCCGTAGCGGTTAAAGATGCTCAGTTCTTTCACATCAAAATCCTCAATATTGAAAAAATCGTTGAGTCCGTCGTTATTGGGTGAAATTCCGCGTGGAATCATACAATTATTAATTTCGAGACTAAAATCGGTGTGTTCCGGCGCGAAGCAAAACGGATTGTTGGGCGGAACGGTATAAGTGACGGTGTAATTCCCCGTATGGCTGCCCGATAAATCAATATTTCCCGATGTCGGATTAATCGCCAAACCTTGCGGCGTTGCGGTAAAAACTCCTGAATCGGTAAAACCCGGTGCTATTTCCGGAACCGGATTGATGCCTTCAATGCAAACAGGCGTCGTATAGGAAAATTCGGTAACCGGGTCGGAAGATTCATTGAGCAGCAGGCTAAATTCGGCCACCACAAAACAGCCGGTCACCGTATTGGTCAATCGGATATAAATAATTTGCGGATTGGTTGTGCTTTGGAAGGCAGCCGGATCTGCAATCGCATTGTCTGCGTTTACAGCGTCGTTGTAATTTGTATAATAAGTTGCCGCCACATTGGTCTGGCTTCCGATGGCACTGGCATTGTTTACCGTCAGGTCAAAAACGGCTAAACCATCTTTGCTGGCATTGCAGGAATGAAGGTCGGTGACGCTTTCAATCACCGGAGGTTCATAAAAAGTAGCGGTTCCGGTCCAGACAATCGAAAAATTGCTTTCCCCAACCGGCCGGTCAATGGCAATATAATATGTTTCGTTGTCGAGCACATTCATCCAGTGTATGAACGCATTCCCGTCAGGCCCGGGTCCTTCGCTGACATCGGTTTCAGAATCGTTCATGCCTGTGGTGTTGTAGGCCAGTTGCGCATTGAGCGGATTCGTAGTCGAGCACCTTACGGCGGTTCCCATATTGGAACACTCTACGTTTGGCCCCAAAATCCAAAAGTCAAAATCGACCACCAGCGCACTTGATTCGGGCGTAATCAAAAAACCGAAAGTCCCGCCGGTCTGGATTTTTATTTTCAGCCAGATGCTATTGTTTTCATGGCTGCTGCAGGCATTTGCGAAAATTTCCTGGATCCCGAATCCTTGCGTGTCAAGGTTTGATAAATTGGCGTCGCCACAAATGATGATTGCATCCACACAATCATTTTGCGCAACAGCCCGGCCAGCAAAGAGAAAAAAGAATGCAACGAAAAGTATGGGTTTTTTCATATGGACGTCATTGGTGGTGATAGGGTTCATTCCTCAAAATCGTATACCCGCGGTACAGCTGTTCGATAAAAAAAAGCCGCACCATCTGGTGGGAGAAAGTCATTTGCGAAAGCGAAATTTTACCTTGCGCTTTCTGGTAAACTGTTTCCGAAAAGCCATACGGGCCGCCGATTACAAAAACCAGGGTCTTGATCCCGGAGTTCATTTTCTTCTGCAATTCTCTCGAAAAACCGACGCTTGAAAAGTTCTTCCCGTTTTCGTCGAGCAAAACCAATTGGTCTGTGGGCGTAATTTTCGAAAGGATGAGCTCGCCTTCCTTTTCTTTCTGCTGGCTTTCGGAAAGGTTTTTCACATTCCGGATATCCGGAATAATTTCCAGGTCAAATTTGATATAAAAAGACAGCCGTTTGGTATAATCGTCAGTCAGGGATTGCAGCGCTTTGTTGTCGGTTTTGCCAATGGCGATGAGTCGGATGTTCATTTGGGAAAATTAACTGTCAAGGAAACTATCGGATTTATTACCTTTTTTGAGCATCTTGAAAACGAGCGCCAATATCGATACGCTTTCGAAAGTCATGCCTACAACAAGAAACAGGCTGTCCATCGGCATCGCTTCGTGTTTGAGATACGCGCCGGTTAGAATCAGAACCGTCCCGATCAGGAACAATACAAAAATCTGGATATTACTCATCTTGTTTCTCCCTGATCCGGCCCAGGATTTCACGGATTACGACAGCCGATAAAGCACCGATTGCAAAAATAGACAGGAATGCGACCGCGCGGATGCTCTCGCTGTCGGGCATGCGCGAATAATTACCGATGGCGATAAGTAAAATAACGGCGGCGGCGATTCCCCTTTTATTTGATTTCATGATAATTGGTTTTTAGCGTTTGTTCTTCAAAGATAAAAAAGTTTGGCTTACAGTTGCTTTTTCATGCAGATACTGTTGGCCATATTGGCATATTGTCCGTAATTTTCGGTAATCCGGTAACCGCATTTCTGGTAAAGCTGCACCGCTTCGACCTGTTTGACGCCGGTTTCTAAAATACATTCCGAAAAGCCAAGTTCGGAAGCCCATTTTTCGAGCGCGCCCAAAATGCCTTTCGCAATGCCCAATCCGCGAAATTCCGGCAGCACATACATGCGTTTGATTTCCGTTTCGGTGTCGGAATATTTTTTGATGGCGCCGCATCCGGCAGGTTTCCCGTTTTGATAGGCCACAACGACTTCCTTTATCGCATCGGATTTGTTGTATTGGGCGTAGAACGCATGCTCTTCGCCATCCATTACGGCCAAATAATGATCGAGTAAAGTGACGAGCCCGCGAAAATCGGCGTTGTCGGAATCGGTTCTTAAAAACTGCGGCATTTCTAAAACAATTTGGTATTTACAAGTTTAATAAAAATTTGCCAATAGTCTGTTAGCCTTTGCGGATTATCAAAACCTTTTTTCTTATTTTAGCCTACTGTAAATTTTTCAAAATGATTTCCGAAGAACAATTCCAGACCGAACTGCAACTGATTATCGCCAATGCCATCCGCGAAGACATCGGCCCGGGCGATTACAGTTCTATGGCTTGTATTCCGGCTGCGGCGATGGGAAAGGCAAAATTGCTGGTAAAAGATGAAGGCGTAATCGCCGGAGTCGAATTCGCCAAAATGATTTTCAGGTATGTCGACCCCGATCTCGAAGTCGAAACCTTCATCAACGACGGAACGGCAGTGAAATATGGCGATGTCGTATTCCACGTTTCCGGAAAATCGCAATCCATCTTAAAAGCCGAGCGCCTCGTCCTCAATTCGATGCAACGCATGTCGGCCATCGCCACCAAAACGCAAAGCTATATGCACTTGCTCGAAGACACCAAAACCAAAGTACTCGACACCAGGAAAACCACACCGGGTTTCCGTGCTGCGGAAAAATGGGCGGTCAAAATCGGCGGCGGCGAAAACCATCGCTTTGCGCTTTACGACATGGTGATGCTCAAGGACAACCACAATGATTTTGCGGGCGGGATTACGCCTGCGATCACCAAAACCAAGCAGTTTCTCAAAGACAACCATCTCGACCTTAAAATAATCGTCGAGGCCAGAAGCCTTGATGAAGTGCGCGAAATTTTGCAGAATGAAGGCGTCTTCAGGATCCTGATCGACAATTTCGATTATGAGACGACCAAAGAGGCGGTAAAACTGATCGGAAGCCGATGCCAGACAGAATCCTCAGGGAATATCAATGAAAAAACCATTCGTTATTATGCGGAATGCGGCGTAGATTATATCTCTGCAGGCGCGTTGACGCATTCGGTCTACAATATGGACCTGAGCCTGAAAGCGATTTGACGAGAAAGATAGTAGCTGACAGATGGCAGAAAGCAGCTGAAAGATTGAAGATTTATAGACAATATTTTTTAACACATTACAGGACTGCTGTCTGCAGTCTGCAACCTAAGATATGAGCCGTATTCTCGAAGCCAAATTCGAAAAGATTCCAGTGGTCAGGAACTTGCTGCATTTTACCAAAAGTATCAAATTGCCATGGCTCAGCGGCCTGTCTTTCTATGACTTACTTGAATTGTACATCATCGGGGTGGCGCAAGGTGCAATTTCATATCGGGCGGCTTCCATTGCGTTCAGTTTCTTTATGGCGCTGTTTCCTTTCGCGCTGTTTATCCTGAACCTGATTCCGTATATTCCTATCGAAGGCTTCCAGCAGGATTTCTTAAAATTCGTCGAAGAAGGCGTTCCGCCGCGAACCTACGATGCCATCGTAACCATCATCAATGACATTCTCAACAACAGCCACTCGGGATTGCTTTCGTGGGGTTTCGTATTGTCGATTTTCCTGATGGCAAACGGACTCAACGCGATCCTGGGCGGATTCGAGAATTCCAGACATGTCATCATCAAAAGGGGATTTTTTCGCCAATATGCCGTTGCCGTCGGGATGTCGCTGCTACTGTCGCTTATTTTGCTGGTTACGATCGCATCGATTGTCGTATTTGAGGTTTTTCTCCAGCAGACCAAAATCCAGGACGTGTTCAGCGATAACATTCCGTTGATTATTTTAGGGCGGTATGTGTTTATTATCATCATGATTTTGATTACGACGTCGATCCTTTTCAAATTCGGCACCAAGCGCGACAAGAACCGTTCGTTTATTTCCATAGGCTCTGTCTTCACTACGATTCTCATTATCCTGTCTTCGTATTTTTTCGGGATCTGGGTCGTCAAATTCTCAAAATACAACGAATTATACGGATCAATAGGTACATTATTGATTATGATGTTTTATATTTGGATCAACTGTATGATTTTATTGCTGGGCTTCGAACTCAACGCTACCATTAATAAGTTGAAGAAAAAGAGCCGGCACATCAACGACCAAACTCCTGATCCGGTGTAGTTTCAGGAGCAATTTCCGGCTGTGCGCTGCAATCTTTTTGATTTTCTTCCACTGTGTTCCAGAAAATCAAAAAGGATTTCCGCTGCCATCCGGGCTAAAAATTTGTACTATGAAGAAACTTTTGTTGTCCCTGGTTTTACTTTTTTCCACGATCATCTATTCGCAGGGCCATCCTGTCGTAGGGAAATGGAAAACCATCGATGATGAAACCGGAAAACCGGTCTCTGTAGTCGACATTTTTGAAAGCCGCGGAAAAATCTATGGCCGGGTTATCGAAGTCTACAATCCAAAAAACCGTACCCGCGTGTGTGAAAACTGCAACGGCGACGATCACAACAAACCCATCGTCGGGCTTTTGGTGATCAAAGGGCTGACCAAAGAGGATGACGAATATACCAACGGCAAAATACTCGACCCGAAATCGGGCAAATTATACAAATGCTACATTGCGCTCGAAGGTCATGATAAGCTTAAAGTGCGCGGTTATATCGGTATTTCGCTAATCGGAAGATCGCAAATCTGGGAGCGCATCAAATAATTGGAAAGCGCCCCAAACCTTTGTAACTTTACGCCATAAATTTTCTGAACGCCTGCCGCCGATGTCCCATTTCGTAGAAGTAATCCTGCCTTTATCGCTTTCAAAAACGTTTACATACAGCGTTTCTGAAGCCGAATTCGATTACATCAGAAAAGGAATGCGGATCGCCGTCCCGTTTGGGAAGAACAAAATCTACACGGCGCTGGCGATCGACTTGCACCAAAACAAACCCGAGCTGTACGAAGCAAAGGAAATCCACCAGATCCTAGATGAAAAACCATTAGTCAACGAAATCCAGATCGCGCATTGGCAATGGATCGCGTCCTATTATATGTGTGCGATCGGCGATGTGTATCGCGGCGCGGTTCCGAGTGCGTTGCTGCTTGAAAGCGAAACCGTGATTTCGCAGAAAATGGAAACGGCTGTGGACGAAAGCATCTTTTCTGATGAGGAATTCCTGATTTACCAGGCGATCCAGCAGTCGACTTCGCTAAAGATCAACGATATCATTTCGATATTGAATAAGAAAAATGTCTTTCCGGTCATACAGAAGCTCATACAAAAGAATATTTTATCGCTGCAGGAAGAAGTCAGTGAAAACTACAAACCCAAACTCGTTCGCTACGTCAGGCTGCATGCGGAATTTCAGAACAGTGAAAACTTGCAGTCGCTACTTGATATTTTGAAAAGTGCAGCCAAGCAAAAGGAACTCGTGCTCGCGTATTTCCAACTTTCCGCTTCAGAAAAAAAGCCGATTACGGTCAAACAACTGGTTGAGACTTCAGGCGCCGGTTCAGCAATTGTCAAAGCCCTTGTAGAGAAAGGGATTTTCGAGGAATATCATTTGCAGCACGACCGTATAAATTTCGATCAAAACCTTAAAGAAAACCAATTGGAATTGAGTTTGGCGCAGCAGATGGCTTTCGATGAAATCAATCACAACTTTGAGGAAAAGGACGTGGCTTTACTGCACGGCGTGACCTCAAGCGGGAAGACTGAAATTTACATCAAACTTATCGAAACCATTCTTGAAAAAGAAAGACAGGTTTTATACTTGTTGCCGGAAATTGCCCTGACGACGCAGCTTGTGTCGCGATTGACGGCACATTTTGGGAATAAGGTTGCGGTCTTCCATTCCAAATACAGCAATAACGAACGCGTGGAAGTCTGGAAGCAGGCCCTCGAAAATTCTGAAAAGGTGCAGATCGTAATAGGGGCGAGATCGGCTTTGTTTTTGCCCTTTTCGAACCTTGGTCTCATCATCGTCGACGAAGAGCATGAGCAGACTTTCAAGCAACAGGATCCGGCACCGCGATACCATGCGCGTGATGCGGCAATCGTTTTGGCAAATTCACATCAGGCGAAAGTCTTATTGGGTTCGGCGACACCAAGCATTGAAACCTATTTTAATGCGCAGTCGGGAAAATACGGCCTGGTTGAAATTTTCGAGCGTTTCGGAAATGTCATGATGCCCGATATCGAGCTGGTCGATTTAAAAGACAAATATTTCCGCAGGAAAATGACCGGGCATTTCAGCGACACTTTATTGGAACAGATGACAGAAGCGCTTTCATTGGGCGAACAGATCATCTTATTTCAAAACCGCCGCGGCTATTCACCTGTTGTGGAATGTATGACGTGCGGGCATGTTCCGCAATGCAAAAATTGCGATGTGAGTCTGACGTACCACAAAAATAAAAACCAGTTGCGCTGCCATTACTGCGGCTATTCGATGGCGAATCCGACGAATTGTCACAATTGCAGCAGCGTCGATCTGACGACGAAAGGCTTTGGGACGGAACAGATCCAGCAGGAATTGGTTTCGCTTTTTCCGAATTCGAAGATTGGAAGAATGGACCAGGATACGACGCGCGGGAAATTCGGTTTCGAAACCATCATCGATAGTTTTAAGAATCGGGAAATCGACATTTTGGTCGGGACGCAAATGTTGGCCAAAGGTTTGGATTTTGACAATGTCAGTCTGGTCGGAATCATGAACGCCGACAACATGCTGTATCATCCGGATTTTCGGGCTTTTGAGAGAAGCTTCCAGATGATGACGCAGGTTTCGGGAAGATCCGGACGTTCGGAGAAACGCGGGAAAGTCATCATCCAGACCTATAATCCAAACCACAATACGATCCAGCAAGTCACGAATAACGATTATGTCGGAATGTATAAGGAGCAATTGTATGAAAGGCAGATTTACAAATATCCGCCTTATTTCCGCCTCGTAAAAATTACGCTGAAGCACCGCGACTATGAGAAACTGAAGGAAGGTTCGATGTGGCTGTACCAGGTCATGTCGCAAAACCTGAACCTGCCTGTTTTAGGTCCGGAAGAGCCAGCAATCAGCCGTGTCAGGAACGAATACATCCGGACGATTATGGTTAAGATTCCGCAAAATCAGCCGCTAAACGGCATAAAAAAAACTATCCGGAAAATTCTGGATAGTTTTGAATTGGTTTCACAATTCCGATCGATTAAGACGACCGTGAATGTTGATTTTTATTAGGCTATTGCCAGCGCGCGCACAAGATCTTCTTTCTTGTTGCGGCTTAAAGGTATTTTTGTTATCCCGATTTCTGCGAATTTACTGTTAAACCTTTCCACTTTATCAATGTTTATAATGTAGGATTTATGCACACGGATAAATTTGTCTTTAGAGAGATCTTTCTCGAATGATTTCATTGTAGAAAGAACGAGATTGCTGTCTTCTTCGGTTACGACTTTCACGTAATCGCCAAAAGCTTCGATCCATTTAATTTTAGAGGTGAACACTTTCAGTTTCTTAAGATTGCTCTTAATAAAAATGTGTTCGCCATCTTCTTCCTGATTTTCTTTTTTGAGCAAATGGAAATCCATAGCGCGCTTCACAGACGCATTGAAACGGTCGAGAGCAATCGGTTTCTGTAGGTAGTCCGTTGCATCATAATCGAACGCTTTCATAGCGTATTCAGCCTTAGACGTGATAAAAATGATCTGGGGTTTCACTTTCAATCCGTCCAAAAAATCAAAACCGCTGATGACCGGCATTTCGATATCCAGAAATATTAGGTCAACGGTATGTACCGACATGCAATTTTTTGCTTCAATTGCATTAGAAAAATCACCAATTAAATGTAAATTTGGATGATTATTCACTAACTTTGCGATGATCATCCGTTGAATGGACGAGTCATCTACAACTACACAATTTAACTTCATAATTTTTATTTATTATAGATTTGGAAAGACAAACATATAACGTTTTTCCAAACAAACCTAATGTTTATCGGCTTTTTTTGCCATACAACGAATAAAATCACTTTTCTCTTGTTTATCCAAATTTAATTATTACTTTTGCGCACATTTTAACATTTTAAACAATATTGATTATGAATCATTATGAAACTGTTTTCATTTTAAATCCCGTTTTATCTGAGGTTCAGGTAAAGGAAACAGTAAGCAAATTCGAAGATTTTCTTACTTCCAGAGGAGCAGAGATGGTATCCAAAGAGGATTGGGGCCTGAAAAAGATGGCTTACGAAATCCAAAACAAGAAAAGTGGTTTTTACCATTTATTCGAATTTAAAGTATCTGGCGAGGTTTTGATCGCTTTTGAAACTGAATTCAGACGTGACGAAAGAATTATGCGTTTCCTGACTGTAAGTCTCGACAAGCATGCGATCTCATGGGCTGAAAGAAGAAGAACAAAATTAAAAGCAACTAAAGCGTAATCATTATGGCAACCTTACAACAATCAGCCTCAGGGAAAAAAGACGGAGATATCAGATATCTTACGCCTTTAAATATTGAAACCAACAAAACTAAAAAGTATTGTCGCTTCAAAAAGTCAGGTATCAAGTATATTGATTACAAAGATGCCGACTTCTTATTGAAATTCGTAAACGAGCAAGGTAAGATTTTACCACGTCGTTTAACCGGAACTTCATTGAAATTTCAAAGAAAAGTGTCTGTTGCCGTTAAAAGAGCAAGACATTTAGCGTTAATGCCATATGTGGCTGATTTACTAAAATAATAAAGAAGCAGAATTATGGAACTTATATTAAAGAAAGACGTACAGAATTTAGGTTTTAAAGATGATGTGGTAACTGTGAAAGCGGGTTACGGACGCAACTTCTTAATTCCACAAGGACACGCACAAATGGCAACTTCTTCTGCAAAGAAAATTTTGGCCGAAAACCTGAAACAAAAAGCGCACAAAGAGGCGAAAGTTGTGGATGACGCTAAAAAACTGGCAGAAGCTTTGAAAGCTTTGGAAATTAAAATCACTGCAAAAGCAGGTGGCGAAAAATTATTCGGATCAATCACGAATATCGACATCGCTGAAGCATTGGAAAAAGCAGGCCAGCCAATCGACAGAAAATTCATCACTTCAGGAATCGTAAAACGTACCGGTAAATACACCGCTAACGTAAGATTGCACCGCGATGTAATTGTTGAATTGCCTTATGAAATCGTAGCTGAGAAATAATCTCTTGGATATTAAATTTTGAGTCCCGATGTAAATCGGGACTTTTTTTTTAGGAGCATGTTCCGGCTTTCCGCTGCAATCTTTTTGCAATTCCGCTGCGCTTTATTGAAGATTTTCCTTCGCTGCGCTACGGATAATCCAAAAAGGATTTCCGCTTCAATCCGGGCTAGGCTCAATACTTCAAAATTCAATATTCGTTGTTCGATATTCAACATTGCTTCGCCGGCTCGCTACGCTCGAATCAAAAATTTGAACAACGAACGATGAACAACGAACAACGAATGTTGAAGTTTTAAATTAAAAAAATGATTAGCATATGAAATACGCCAGACTCACCAAAGAACAATTCGAAGAACTCCACCCGGAATTCATCAACTTCCTCGCTTCTCAATCCATCGACAAATCCGAATGGGACAAAATCAAAACCGAACAGCCACAAGTCGCCGAGCAGGAACTCGATGTTTTCTCCGACCTGATCTGGGAAGGCGTTCTCACAAGGGCCGAATACCTGGAGCATTTTTCGAAGAACCATATTTTTCTTTTCCGCTGTTCCGATAACGGCGTGCATTCTATCGTCCTGAAATCGCTTGTCCCCGAAACTGATTTCCTGACCAAGGAAGGATTGCAGTGGCTCAGTGATAATATGTTCACCGAAACCATCGAAATGAAAATAGGGAAGAAGGAATTTGTGGAAGAAAGAAATATTTTGATTTTCGGGCTGATACAACAGGCCGCTTTTTTAAGTGACGGACAATTGTACAAGCAGATAAATACAATAATCGAGTCTTAATGAAAGATTATTCATACAAAAAAAGCCCTTTTAAATTTAAAAGGGCTTTTTTTTATTATTCCAGGGAAAAACTTAGTTGTTCTTTGTTAACACCTGGTCGATTTTTTTAAGGCTGTCGTTGATAAATTGAACCTTGTTTTCGTTATTGACATTATAGGAGAGCACTCCTTTAATAAGCCAGATTTCATTAATTTCACTTATATGGAGTGATACATTATTAAAGAATGTATTCTCGCTGCTCAAGGTATAAGAGTCAGGTTTAGACGCTTTTGAGATCCTGTTGATAAAAAGTCCCCTTGCCTTGCTTACAATCACCACAAGTGCGTTTTCGACCACGGAACTAAGTTCGCACGATTCACAAATAGCGAACGAATTCTCTTCTATGACGGGGAACATGTTGTTGCTGATCACCTGAAAAGCCCTCGAATCTTCCGCACGCACAAAAGGGAAATTATATTTGGGAAGGCTTTCCAAAATCGCCAAACCGCCAATGCAATATTGGAATTGGACTTCCCGGCTGATCAATGGCGTTTCAGAACTGTAATTGCTGTAATCTTTCTTGAGATTTTTTTTCTCGAAGAAGATTTCGTTGAGATCAATTTCATAAAGTTCGCAAATTGCAATTATCGAGCTGTAATCCAAAGTATTCCGCTTTTTCCAGGTGGAAATTGTATTCGGTTTAATATTCAGGAACTCGGATAATTGAATGTCTGTAGTAATTTTCAGCGAGTTTTTTATTTTTTTTAAAATTAAACTCGCATTTTGAGAATTGTTTTCTTGCATGTTCGCAAAATGTATTGTATCTTTATCAAGAAGATAAAAATAACTGGGTTGATATTTTTTTAAAAACTCATTTTAAAATCGATTCTGGCGGAACGAAATTATAAAGCATTAATTAAAAAAAACATCCACGATAGTGGTATTTTTAATATTGGCATAACACAATTAAAAAGCCAATTTAGTTGCGACTTTCCGATTAACAGCAGTTAAGCTTTGAATAGAATTTAGGGGTTTTTCTATCTTCAACAAATCAACGAAATACGGCATCATTTATTGCAGCCAATAGTCTTCATTAATATAAAAACAAATATATATTAAATTGTTTAAATAAATGTCTTAAACAATACATAAATAATTCAAAAGCAGTTACCAAAGAAAAAAATACCACAAAAGCAGTTTGTATAGGTTTTATTATAAATAATCTCAAATCTCAATATTAACTTAATTACATGCTTATGGAATTTATTACTTCTGTTCAACGTAAAGTTGAATGGCGATATCTTGCGCTCCTGCTGATATCGCTTTTATCTCAACAAAGCATACAGGCCCAATCCGTGCCCGTTTATGCGACAACAATCTCAAGTCAGGACAATGTCGATCTTTCAGCGAATGCTGTCGATGGTAATCTGGCTTCACGCGCAAGAGTTCGTGCCAGCTCTGGACTACTACTGGGAATCGGCGCTTATTCCGGCCACCTGGAACTGCAGTTTCCGACGATGTTGCCGGCGAACACCACTTCATTTGTAAAAATCAACACCGACGATGATTTATTGCCCTCCTTATTGGGCGGTACGTTAGGTGGTTTGCTTTCTGATGTCGTAGGAACTTTACTGATAGGCAACCAGGAATTTACCGTCCAGGCCAAAAATGGCAATACGGTCGTACTTCAGGGCGAAAGTCAGGTATCGAACGACTTCGCTTCTCCAGGATTGCGGATCGTAGTCAATGCCGCTAATGATTATTTCATTGCCATTACGCCATCCCAGCCTTATAACAGGATCCGCATTAGCAATAGGGTAGGCTCGCTTATCGGCCTGAACAACACGAAAAGACTTGATGTATATGACGCCTTCTATATAGGTACGCCGGACAATTGCGGCGGCGCATCGTTCACTTCTTTCGATGGTTCGGGTCTGAATCTCGATTTACTCGGATTGGGCGGAGCCGGGGTAACCAACCCTAATTATGCCATCGATTCCAACCCAAATAATTTCTCCAGGCTGAGCCTCGGAATTTTAGCAGTCGCTGCTTCCGTTGAGCAAACCGTATATTTTGACGGTGCTTCTCAGCCAACGGATCAGTATTTCATAAAATTGCGCGTCGACCCGTCCTTATTGGCGCTTGGCGTGGCAAACAACATTCAGATTATCGGCTATAACGGGCCTGATTTTGTACAGGCGCAAAACCTCGGTTCTTTGCTTAATATTGATTTATTGACCTTGCTTCAAGGAAACCAGGTCGCGCGGATTCCGTTTTCTCCAAATGCCGCCTTAAACAGGATTACCGTCAGGTACAATTCCCTTTTGAATGTGTAGCTCACGCAAAGCCTGGATTTATATGGCATCACTCGTGCGCCAGCCAGGCCTGTAATCACTGACGTTTTTACTTTAAATCCGACCATCTGTTCCGGATCGACAGCTTCATTGATTGCTGAAACCGGAACCGGGACAGAATTGCTCTGGTATTCGCAGCCAGCAGGCGGAACGCCATTAGCAACTACGGCTTCGGGACAGCCATTTGTGACCGGAATTTTAACACAGGATACTTCTTTTTATGTTTCGGCCAGAAAAACCGGCTGTACGGAAGAATCCTTAAGGGTGAGGGTCAATGTTGCTGTTATCGGTTTGCCCGTGGCTGCCGATATCTCAATTCCGGACAGCCTGAATGCCTGTAATGGCGTGATTACACTTTCACCATCTTCTTCGATTGGCGGCGCTGTTTTCAAATATTATAAGGACCAACTCAAAACCCAGGAAATCACCACCGGATTTTCGGGCGATGCCGGCGTTACCTATGTTAAAAATAACACGACGGGTGAATTGTCAATCAGTGGATTAACCGCGATTAATTCGCCATATGTCTATTATGTTTCACTGACAGTGAACGGACTTTGCGAAAATGTAGCGAACACACTCCAATCAGTAACAGTAAATTACTCATCATCGCTGACTTTAGATGTACTACCGGCGATTAGTGGCTGCGGAAGTGTCGACCTTAAAAATGCGATTGTCAATTTCGACAATTCAAGTGACATCCAATACAACTTCTTTGACAGTGCCAACAATCCGATAACCACCGAAGCGGCTAACAATCTCACAGCGAGCGGAACTTATTACATCCAGGCTGTCAGCCTTAGCGGAAGCTGCTCTTCGTCAATACAGCAAGTTTCAGTCACCGTAAATCCGCAGCCTTCATTGACCATTCCGAATACGAATCTGGTTGTGAATCTTGGAAGCTCAGTAACACTCAACGCAACTTCTGATGCCACAATTATCTGGTATGATTCCGATGGAAATGCCTTGCCTTCCAATACTTTCGGTCCGTTTACAACGGCCGGATTCTATAGCTTTACCGCTGTTGCGAATGCAGGAAACTGCTCGGCCACGGGAACTGTTTTCGTAACCGTAATCGATCCGGCAAACTGCCCGCCATTAACCGAAAGGGTTTATGCCGACATACAGAGCTGGAGCTCGATCCTTACGGGCGGCGTTAGCAATGCCAATCTGGCGATTGACGGAAATCCGCAGACTTTTTCAACCATTATAACCGGAATCGGATTACTCGGAATCGGAACGACCTGGCAAACTTTGCAATGGAACCAGACCGTTTCAGCCGGAACACCGCTGACCGTGAAATTGGGCTCGGAATACAGCGGCCTGATTGTAGCCGGCGCTTATTCTGTGATCGGGACAAAAAGGAACGGTTCGGGAACGCCGGTCGATATCGGCGTGATCCAGCCTGTTTCAGGTTCGCTGGTCGATTTGCTCCCAGGAGAAAATACGTTCGAATTCACTTTCGTACCTTCAAATAATACCGGCCCTAAAGATTACGACGGTGTCCGAATTATTGTAGGCTCGCTTGTAAGCATTGCACAAAATGTCAAAGTTTACGAAGCTTATTACGACAAAACCGTTACCCAGGTAGCTTGCGGAATCGGTGATGTGGAAGATGTCTTCAGCGGAGTGGTTGATTTGGGCGTCGGTGCGGCAACAGCGACCGTTGGCGTTGATAATCCGTTTGACGCTGTCGATGGCAACATCGCTTCCTTCGCAACAATATACAGCGGTGCCGGAATTCTGGCTGCAGCCGATTTGACGGTCTCTTTCCGGACGCCGACACTACCCGGGGATTCACTCGAAATCATATTGTCGAAACCGGCAACAATTCTCGACCTGAACCTGCTCGCAGGATTTACCATCCAGATGTATATGGGCAATACGCCCGTAAGCCCGGTTTTGGATAACAATTCCTCATTATTGAGCCTTTCATTGCTCACAGGCGGAAATGCGGCATTGGTAGTGCATCCGCAAACGCAGCTTTACGACAGGGTTAAAATCAGGTTTGGCGGCGTGGCAACGGTTTTAGACCAATTGCGCGTTCATGAAATTTCAAGACATGCCGATACTTCGGTCGTCGGTGCTGATGAAACGAATACGATTAATGTCTGTGCCAACCAAACCATACAACTGACCATAACGCCTGAAGATTGTACCACTTATATCTGGTATGATGCTGAAACCGGAGGAAACGTAGTTTCAACAGGAACCAGTTTTACCGTGCCATCGACTTTAGCGGCAGGAAACTATACCTATTATATCCAGCCCGTGCGTTTTGGATGTGAAACTTATGAAAGAGGCCCGGTTACGATTATCGTAGGACAAACGGCCCCGCCAACTGCCATCACATCGATTTCCCTCAACGGTGGCACAGGGACAACTTTTTGTAATGAAACGACAATCGTTTTGGCTGCAACACTCGACAGCACAGCGACCATCACGAACCCTGTTTTCTACTGGTATTCTTCTGACGGAGCGAATCAAATTTTGGTTCCGAATGAAACAGGCTCTACGTTAACATTGACCGGATTAGCGCCGGGAACATATACTTACTATGTCGGCGTTGGTTCTGATGAATATTGCCCGACTGCCGAAGGCGACAGGGATTCGGCTACCTATACAATCAAGCCTTATTCGACACCGGCAGACATTGCAATAGAAAACGCCCTGATTTGCCAAAGCGCTGTGAATGCGGTTTTAACGCCAACTTCAACATTGCCGAATCCGCAATTTTCATGGTTCTTTACCAATGACAATACGCAACCGATTATTAGCGGAAGCACCGTCGGCGGAATCACCTATACCATTTCTGCCAGCGGCGTTTTAACTGTTACCGGATTAACGCTTGCGAACAGCCCGTATACTTATTATGTCGGACTCATAAGCGATGCGACCTGTCTCAACCAGAATGGCGATTTCAAACCGGTGACTATCACGGTCAACGATTCGGGGACACCTACAACTGATGATAATACACAGGACTTCTGTGTGGCGAACAATCCTACAGTTGCCGACGTCCAGGTGAATGAGCCGAGCATTGATTTTTATGATGCCGCAACTGGCGGAAACATAATTCCGGATGCGACACCATTGGTTGACGGAATGATTTATTATGCTGCCTTCGATGCGTCGACAGGCTGTGGAAGTGCGAACAGATTGGCGATAACCGTCAATATTAGCGATACGCCAACGCCAACAACAAATAGCGCTACACAGAATTTCTGTGCGATCAATAGCCCGACAGTTGCCAATCTTCAGGTTAACGAAACCGGAGTAATCTGGTATCTTGCGGCAACAGGCGGAACCGCTTTACTATCGACAGATGCCTTACTAAACGGAACAACTTATTTTGCGTCGCTTCTTGATGCAACTACCGGCTGCGAAAGTTCTGTAAGATTAACGGTAGCGGTAATTATAGACGACGCCGATACGCCAACGACCAATAGTTCGGAACAGAATTTCTGCTTGTCTGAAACACCGACAGTTGCCGATATTCAGGTGAACGAACCAAATGTTATCTGGTATCTGAATGAAACCGGAGGCACTCCTTTATCGCCGACTACGGGTTTGGTAAGCGGAACCAGCTATTATGCAGCGATTGTCGATCCTGTAAGTGGCTGTGAGAGTTCGGTGAGATTGGCGGTTTCAGTAATCGTAAATGATACGGCAACGCCAACAACAAACGACACGGCCCAGGACTTCTGTGTCATCGCCAATCCGACAATCGCGGATATTCAGGTAAATGAATCCAATATAATCTGGTATGCCGCAACTAGCGGCGGAACTCCATTGGCTTCAACTAATATGCTTACAGATGGCATGACCTATTATGCTTCCATTTCAGATCCTGCGACAGGGTGCGAAAGTTCTGTAAGATTGGCTGTTTCCGTTCAGATAAATGACGCGGCAACGCCGACAACTTTTGATACCACACAGGATTTCTGTCTGGCAGATGCGCCAACAGTCGCCAATATCCAGGTAAATGAAACCGGCGTAATCTGGTACAATGCCCCAACCGGCGGTACACAATTGGCCACGACCGAAACTTTAATCGATGATGCTATTTATTATGCTGCGATGATCGATCCGGTAACAGGATGCGAAAGTTCAGTAAGATTGGACGTAACCATCAATATCAACGACTCGGGAACACCAACAACCAATGACGATACCCAGGATTTTTGCGTGATTGACAATGCAACCGTTGCCAGTCTTCAGGCAAACGAACCGAACGTGATCTGGTTCAATACGCCAACAGGCGGAACCGCATTGGCTTCGACCGATACTTTGGCAAGCGGAATTTATTATGCTTCGTTCGACGGAAGCACCAACTGCGCCAGTTCGATAAGATTGGCAGTTACTGTTACCGTAAACGATGCGGCTACGCCAACGACGAATGCGTCGACACAGGATTTTTGTATGAATCAGGGTCCGACAATTGCCGACATCCAGGTTAACGAACCGAACGCAATCTGGTATAATGTGCCAACCGGCGGAACACCTTTGGCCAATACGACGCTGTTGACAACCGGAATCTATTATGCTGCTTTGGTTGATCCGGTTACGGGTTGCGAAAGCTCCGTGCGCCTTGCCGTTACCATTACCTTTATGGGTAATGAGCCTGCAACAATCACCGGCGGTTCCGAACAAAGTTGCGCGTTTGAGGAAGTGACCTATTTCACCGAACCGGGAATGACAAATTACGACTGGACGGTTTCTGCAAATGGCAATATCGTTGCCGGAGGAACAGATGCGGATAATTTCGTAACGGTTTCGTGGACTGCATTGGGCGCGGCAAGCGTGAATGTTTCCTATACGAATACGTGCAGCGGCATTAGCAGCGCGGTTTATAACCTGCATGCAACTACCTGTTCAGATCTGACGATTACGAAAACGGTCGACAATCCGACGCCTCTTATTGGCGATGATGTGACGTTCACGATAACCGTCAATAATGTCGGAACCGGAAACATCTACAACCTTACGGTAAACGAATCGATGCCTGGCGGTTATTGGCTTAAATCGGTTTCGCCCGCGTCAGGAACGTTCTTCGACCAGCAAAGCGGCATATGGACAATCCCGTTGCTCAATGCCGGACAAAGCGTGGTTTTGGAAATTACGGTAACCGTACTGCCAACCGGCGATTATACGAATACGGTAACGATCGTGACTTCCGACCCTGAAGATTCAGATGTTGGGAATAACGGCGCGACAGCTTCTACAACGCCGCTTTGCCTGATCGTATACAACGAGTTCAGCCCGAATAACGATGGCAATAACGAGACATTCAGGATTGATTGTATTGAGAATTATCCAGACAATAAATTCGAAGTATACAACCGATACGGAGCCTTGGTTTATTCCAAAAAAGGCTATACAAATGATTGGGACGGAACAGCCAATGTTTCAGGAGCCATCAATAAAGAAGATAAGCTGCCAACCGGCACTTATTATTACACGCTAGATCTTGGTGTGGATAACATCGTTAAATCGGGATGGCTGTCTATTATCAGATAACCGCCCGACGATCCACACTAATTTATTAATCTAAATAAGATAATTATGAAACTAAATATAAAAGTCAAAAAAGCGTATTTTTTATTGATTGGTCTGATTGCAATCGCAGTAAATGCCCAGCAGGATCCGCAGTATACGCAATATATGTACAATACCATGACTGTAAACTCGGCCTACGCCGGATCTACAGGAGCGCTCGAGGCGACGCTTTTGCACCGCTCTCAATGGACCGGCCTTGATGGCGCACCGCAAACACAATCACTCACGATAGACGCGCCGATAGGCTCGAATGTCGGATTGGGTTTCAGTGCAGTAAACGACAAACTCGGCCCGTCAAGCGAAATCTATCTGGAAGGAAATTTTTCCTATACTGTAAACCTGAACCATGATATGAAACTCGCTTTCGGGGTAAAAGCGGGTATCCGCTCACTCGATGTCGACTGGTCCAAAGGCCGTTATTATGACAATACGGATGTTTTGCTCAACAACAATATCGAAAGCAAGATCAAGCCTTCGTTTGGCGCTGGATTGTATCTGTATAAAGAGAAATGGTATGCCGGGATTTCGGTGCCGAGTTTCCTTCGCGCCGATTACTACGACGATGTGAAAGAAGCGCTGCTTTCCGACAGGCTGCATTATTATTTCATCGGAGGTTATGTGTTCGATCTTTCAGACAACCTGAAATTCAAGCCCGCCGCCATGGCGAAACTCGTAAGCGGCGCGCCGATAACGGTTGATCTCTCCGCCAATTTCCTGATCCAGGAAAAACTGACGCTCGGCGCTTCTTACCGATTCGACGATTCGATGAGTGCGCTTGTCGGATTCCAGATTACGAAAAGCCTTTATGCCGGCTATGCGTTTGATTATACCGTTACCGATCTGAATAAATACAACAACGGATCACACGAGATCATCCTGCGTTTCCAGATGCCCCAAAAATCAAGTCAAATTAAATCCCCAAGATTTTTCTAATACGCAGCAATTATGAAAAAACTATATATCATTACACTGTTGTTTGGTCTGGCATCGGTTTTCGCACAGACGAAACTGAAAAAGGCCGACAAGTTTTTCACGACCTACGCTTATGTGGATGCGGCTAAAGCCTATGAGGATTATCTGGTCACAACCGATAAGCCTTCAACCGATGCGATCAAGCATGCCGGTGATTCGTATTATAATATTGACGACAATCGCAATGCCCTGAAATGGTACCAGAAATTGTATGACATCCAGGGCGAAACCATGGAAGAAACGTATTTCCTGCGCTACATCCAATCGCTCAAAGGTGTCACCGATTATGCCAAAGCCGATAGGCTCACGAAGGAATACCTGACCAAAAAAGGCGACCAGAAGCAAATTGCCCATTACATGCACCAAAAGCAACAAATGGACAGCCTTGCAGGGACAAAACCTTTGTATGCGGTAAAAGATCTCGATATCAATTCGACGAAATCAGATTTTGGTGCGTCTTTCTATGGCGATAAGATTGTGTATGCTTCGGCGAAAGACACGACGAAATTCAACGAAAAATTGTACAGTTGGAACAAACAGCCCTTCCTCGATCTTTATATTGCCGAGCGGAATGCCGTCGATGGAAGCCTGTTCAATGAAACCGTATTCCTTCCGGGCGTTATGACGAAATACCACGAGGCAACCGCAACGTTTAGTCCGGACTGGAAAACGGTTTATTACACCACCAACATCGTAAAGAAGAACGGAAAGCTGATCAACGACGATTCCAACACCAACAATTTCCAGATCATCAAAGGAACGATCGAGGGCGATAAGCTGGTTAAAGAAGAAAAGGTATTCTTCGACAGCGATAAGTATTCCGTCGGACATCCGGCTTTGAGCGAAGACGGCAAATGGCTGTTCTTTGCTTCGGATATGCCTGGCGGGTTTGGGGAAACCGATCTCTATGTCGTTCAGATTGCCGAAGACGGAACGATGAGCCCGCCGCAAAATCTCGGCCCGCAAATCAATACCATCGGCAACGAAATGTTCCCGTTCTTCAGCAATGGCAAACTGTATTTCTCTTCCGACGGGCATTATGGATTGGGCGATCTCGATGTGTATGAAAGCAAATTTTCGGCACCGCTCAATTTCACCGAACCCAAAAACCTCGGCACACCGATCAACTCCAACAAAGATGATTTCGCCTACATTGTGGAGGCAAAAGATACTTACGGCTATGTTTCCTCGAATCGCGGCAACGGAAAAGGCGATGACGATATCTATTTTTTCACCAAAGTGAAACCGGTGTGCAACCAATTGATTTCGGGAAAAGTGACGAATTCGAAAACCAAGCTCGGTATTTTGGACGCCAATGTAAAAGCCTACGACCAGTTTGGGGATTTGGTGACCGAAACGACTACGGATAGCGAAGGGAAATACAAAGTCACCGTTCCGTGCTCGAAGAAATTCAAGCTCATCGCTTCCAAAGTCAACCACAGCAGTGATGAAAAAGAAGTGGAAACCAAAAACATCAACGACGCCGAAATTCCGAATATCGATTTCGAACTCAGCAATTACGATGACCTGATCATCAATGACAAAGGTGTCGAAAAAGTCGCGGTGAACCCGATTTTCTTCAACTACGACAAATGGGACATCACGCCGCAGGCCGCGGAAGAACTCGAAAAAGTGGTATTTATCATGCAAAAATTCCCAAATATCAGGATCAAGATCGAGTCGCATACGGATTCGCGCGGGAAAGACGCTTACAACATGAAATTGTCCGACAGCAGGGCCAAATCGACCCAAAAATATATAATCTCAAAAGGCATTGATGCTTCAAGAATCGAAAGCGCGATTGGTTATGGCGAAAGCAGGCTGACCAATAAATGTAAAAACGGCGTGAAATGCACCGAGGCGGAACACTTCAAGAACCGGAGATCCGACTTTATAATTATCCAGAAGTAAGTTTGTTGAGATTATTTCCAGGAGGCCGCTCGTTCCAATTTATTGGACGGGCGGTTTTTTTGGACAATATCAATCGAAATACCGTCATTGCGAGCGCTAGCGAAGCAATCTTCTGTGGCTACCGTAAATTATGTTAGGAGCAATTTCCCGCTTTGCGCTGCAATCTTTTGTTCCGCTGCGCTACTCAAAAGGACTTTCACTGCAATCGGGGCTAAGCATCTGAAGAATCATTTCGGTTCTAAATAAAAGCGAATCAAAGGGTTGCAGGAGAAGCATTTTTCTGTGTATATTTGCTTGTATAGATTCAATACAAATCTATGATAAACCTGAATCAAGATTCGGGAATTTTTAACATTATGTTGCATGGGCAAGCCCAAACACAAAAAAGAGTGTGACTCTAAAAAAAAGAACATCTCTGAAAAAGAACCTAACTTTAAAAAGGTAGAATTTATAACAACGATAATTTCTCTACTAACAGTTATCTGTGAAATTATTAAGGTCTTTGTTGAAAAATAGTAGACTATCCAAAAACCTAACAATTGCAAGTTGTTAGGTTTTTGTTTTTTTAATCGTTTTAGTTTTATTAATAACGTTAAACCTTTTTATTTTTGAAAGGAAGTCTGAAAATCTGAAAAGCCACAATCTAAAATCTATTTTTTTTCTACTTTTAAGCAAAATTACAGCAACGGTTTTATGGACATCCAACAAAAAATACTAGCGCTCCGCGAAGAACTCAACGGCCACAATTACAACTATTACGTACTCGACAATCCTGCGATTTCCGATTATGACTTCGATATCAAACTCAAGGAACTCCAACAACTCGAAAGCGAAAACCCCGATTTGTTCGACGAGAATTCCCCGACGCAAAGAGTCGGCGGCATGATTACCAAGAATTTCCAGACGATTGCGCATGAAACGAGAATGTACTCGCTTGACAACTCTTACTCCAAGGAAGATTTGGCCGATTGGGAAATCCGCATCCAGAAAGCGCTCGGAAATGTCCCGCTCGAATTCACGTGCGAACTCAAATATGACGGCGCATCGATGAGCCTGACGTACGAAAATGGCAAGCTCAAACGCGCCCTAACGCGCGGCGATGGCTTTCAGGGCGATGAGGTAACCAATAATATCAAAACGATCAAGTCGATTCCGCTGCATCTGAAAGGAAATGACTTTCCGGACAAATTCGACATCCGCGGCGAAATCATCCTGCCGTTTGCCGGATTCGAAAAGATGAACCAGGAACTCATAGAGATAGGAGAGGCGCCTTATTCTAATCCACGGAATACCGCTTCGGGAAGCCTGAAATTGCAGGACAGCACAGAAGTTGCCAAACGGCCGCTTGATTGTTTATTGTATTCGATTATCGGAAACAACCTGCCTTTCAAGACCCATTTTGAAGGTTTGGAACATGCCAGAAAATGGGGATTCAAAGTTCCTAAGGAAGCGATTCTCGCTAAAAATTTACAGGAAGTTTTCGACTTCATCGATTATTGGGACATCCACCGCCACAATCTGCCTTACGAAACCGACGGCGTCGTGATTAAGGTCAACAATCTCCATTACCAGGACGAACTCGACTATACGGCAAAATCGCCGCGTTGGGCGATGGCTTATAAATTTAAGGCGGAACAGGTTTTTACGATTTTAAACTCAATTTCCTATCAGGTCGGAAGAACCGGAGCGATTACGCCGGTCGCGAATTTACAGCCGGTCCAACTTGCCGGAACCATTGTGAAGCGTGCTTCGTTGCATAACGCCGACCAGATTGAAAAGCTCGACATCCGCGTAGGCGATACTGTTTTTGTCGAAAAAGGCGGTGAAATCATTCCGAAAATCATCGCCGTCGATTTAAGCAAACGCCCGGCCGAATCTGAACCTACAAAATACATTACACATTGCCCCGAATGCCAGATGGAATTGGTCAGAAACATTGGTGAAGCCCAGCATTATTGCCCGAATTTCTATGGTTGTCCGCCGCAGATTATCGGGCGCATCCAACATTTCATCTCCAGGAAAGCGATGGATATCGAAGGCCTTGGCGGCGAAACGGTCGCGTTGCTTTACAACAATGGCTTGGTTTTGAATTACGCCGATCTGTATGAACTCAAAGTCGAACAGATTTTGCCATTAGAAAGAATGGCGCAGAAATCGGCCGAGAACCTTATCAACGGTATCGAAAAATCAAAGCAGGTTCCGTTTGAGCGCGTCCTGTTTGCGCTCGGGATCCGTTTCGTCGGGGAAACCGTCGCCAAAAAACTCGCGCGGCATTATAAAAATATTGATGCTTTGGCAAAAGCCAGCCTGATGAATTTGATACTCGTGGACGAAATTGGCGACCGTATTGCAAAAAGCGTGATAGAATTCTTTGATAATCAAGAAAATAGCCTTACTATTGACAGGTTAAAAAGTTATGGCGTGCAATTGGAAACCGTCGAAACCATAAATCCTGATGCCACGGATAAGCTTGCCGGAAAAATGTTCGTCGTTTCGGGGGTATTTCAAAAATTTTCGCGCGATGACCTCAAGAAAACCATTGAAGATAATGGCGGAAAGGTGGGAAGCTCGATTTCCGCAAAGACCGATTATGTCGTAGCGGGTGAAAATATGGGTCCGGCCAAGCTCGAAAAAGCAAGCCAGCTCAAAGTTGCCATCATTTCTGAAGATGATTTTATCAAACTGATTGGATGAAGACCAGAAAAATAGCGTATTATCTTTATTTTGTTGCGGTTGCCTCGGCATTGATCGGGATAATCGCCGATAATGATTTGCTGCTGCTCATTGCAAAGCCCACCATTATTCCGTCGATCTATTACTATTACCTGACGAAAACGAAGAAAGCGAATTTCTGGTTCACGATGGTTTTGCTTTTGAACTTCATTGGCGATTCGGTCATCTTGCTCAAAATAAAAGACCCGATGTTGATTATGGTGCCATATTACCTGTCGTATCTGGTGCTGATCAGGTTTATCGTTTTCGATATGGCCAAAATAAAATACAATTGGAACAGCCTGCTGTTTTCTGCCTTAGTATTGGCCGGGCATGCACTGATGCTTTATATGGTGCTCGATTTGCAGTCGATGGACGGAAAAAAACTGATAACGCCGTATACGATATACGGAATTACGATGTCGGTTATGGTGACCTTATCGGTTTATAATTATTTGGCCGACCGGTCGATTGCGTGCTTTTATATGATGATTGCGTGCGGATGCTGTTTGGTTTCGGATGTTTTTTATGTGTTGTACAACCAGCATTTCCACATTCCGATCCTTAATTATATCAACTCGTTTATGCAGCTGATTACCTATTTTTTCCTTGTGAAATATATCATTAACAGAAAAAACGGACTCAATCCGAAACCTTCAACAAAACCCAATGGAACAGTCAATTGATTTTAGGGGCGAATTCAGAAAAGACAGGATTGCAGGCGTGCTGATCCTGCTGTATTTTGTTGTTTCGGGAATTGAGATTGTTGCCGAATTTTTAAAAACCGACTTCCTGATCCTTTGCAGCAAACCATTGCTGATGCCGTTATTGATTGCCTTTTACTGGCGCAGATCGGAGCGGACTGACTGGATTTTCGCAGGTGCGCTGTTCTTTGCCTGGGTGGCGAACATGCTTTTTATTTCGAAAAACTTTAGCTGTATCATCACGGGGACACTTTTCTTTATGGCCTACAGAATCCTGATTATCTATCTCGTACTGAAACTGGTAAAACTTCCGGGTGTTTTTCCGCTCCTTGTTGGCAGCCTGCCGTTTTTATTCATCTACCTGTTTGTGGCGAACCTGACTTATGGGGAATTGGGAGATGGTTTCTGGCTTTTTGCGGTACAGGGATTTTTTACGATTGTCTTTGGCGGCTTGTCATTGGGGAATTACATATTCAAATCGAACAAATCAAATACTTATCTGCTCATCAGCACGATGCTCTTTACCTTTACGCAATTCCTTTTTGTGATACGGCTGTATTACATTTCACTTAATATTTTTCAGCCATTGGCGATGCTGCTGTTTGTTGCCGGGCAGTTCATGCTGTGTCAGTTTATTCTTCTCGAAGAAAAGAAACTCCTGTGTGTTGAAAACATTAATGGGATTAAAGAAAAAAGAGAGTGATTTTTTTCGTACATTTAAGAGCCTCAATGTTATTAAAGTTGGATTTTCCACGAATTCTTGAAGTTCGCCAGACCCTAAAAACCCTGCATTTTGGATAATCAATTAAGACATACGATAGCCGGAATCCTCATCGCGATTTATTTTGCAGTAGCCACCGTTTGTATCATCACCGAAATGTTTGAATGGAAAGAAGCGCTGGTTTTTTTCAAGCCGCTGCTCATGCCAACGTTAATTGCGGCTTACCTGTTTGCCTCTGACAAAAAAAATCTAATCTATATCGTTTTGATGCTCTTTGCGTTGTCTTCCAATATTTTCCTGCTTTGGTCAACTCCTGAATTTCTACTTTACAGCAGTATCGCCATCCTGATCAACCGGATATTGACGATTTACATCGTTGTAAAACTAACAGGCAAGGTTTTACTGCTTCCGTTCGTAATTGCAACAATCCCGTTTATTTTCGTATTTTCCTGTCTGATTAATATGACAATGACTGCCGATTCCATGAGTTTTTACCCGACCATCATTAACGGTTTGCTGATTGCGTCGCTTTCGGGGATTTCATTATCGCAATACGTACTCAACGACAATAGGGCCAATTCATGGCTCGCCATCAGTACGTTGCTTTTTGTGGTGCTGGTTTTCCTGTTTATGATCGAGAAGTATTATATCTCTAATATCGCCTTCCTGCCAATGTCTGCCTTTGTTTTCTCCATCGGCCATTATGCCTTCTACAGATTTGTGCTCGAAGCTGAAAAGCCCGAAAAGGAAAAACTATACGACAATGGACCTTCCCTGGGTTAAAGTGCTCTTATCTGCATTGAGGTAAAAGTCAATGCGCCCCAGATTAATTCCGTAACAGCCTACCTGGTTCACGAGCACATCGTTCCCGACAGCATTTTTGACTACTGTCGGCTTATCAAGAAAAGTATGCGTATGGCCGCCGATAATGAGGTCGATGTCTTTTGTAAGCGCCGCCAGTTTCAAATCGCAGATTTTACCCGGCTCGTTCTTATAATCATAACCGATGTGCGACAGGCAAATCACCAGGTCGCATTGTTGTTCCTGTTTTAAAATCCGCGCCAGGTCCTGCGAAATCGCGACAGGATCAAGGTAAACGGTTTCCTTGTAATTGCGTTTGTCAACCAGGCCCTGAAGTTCCACGCCAAGTCCGAACACGCCGATTTTAACCCCGTTCTTATTAAAAACCTTATAAGGTTTCACAATCCCGTTCAGTACCGTATTCTTAAAATCATAATTGGCCGAGACGAAGTCGAATTTGGCATTGGGCAATTGCGCATAAAACCCGTCGATTCCGTTGTCGAAATCGTGGTTTCCCATCGTGGAAAGGTCATATTGCATCATGCTCATGAGCTTGAATTCCAATTCGCCTCCATAATAATTAAAGTACGGCGTTCCCTGAAAAATATCGCCCGCATCGAGCAGCAATACGTTCGGGTTTTCCATCTTGATGCTTTCAATCAAAGCCGCCCTTCGCGCCACGCCGCCCATATTCGGGCTTTTCGGGTGGTTCGGCGGAAACGGGTCGATATAACTGTGCACATCGTTCGTATGCAACACCGTCAGGTGGCGGATCTTATTCGCTTTTCCATCAGCAAAATCAGCCGTTCCAAAGCTGCTCATCGAAAGCCCCAATCCGGTCAATGCGGTTGCGGCTGCGGTTTTCTGTATAAATTCTCTTCTTTTCATGTCATTGCGAGCATAGCGTGGCAATCTGTTGCGGTACCACAATTTTTATTTAAAGCTATTCCCGCTGTCCGCTGTATCTTTTGCTGCGTAAACTCCACAAAAGGATGCCGCTTCCATCAGGGCTAGGCATTCGGGTTATATCACATTTATTTTTCGACCGTAATTTTCACATCCTTGATTATCGGGATCGTATCCACATCCTTAAAGTAATCAATCAGCACATTGCGCAATTTGTAATCCGTCTCGAAAAGTTTGCCTTTCTTAAAAAAGGTCATATTGTCGCCGCCATTGTACAGGTAATCGTTGGTCGCCACAAAATAGAGTTTGTTGGTTTCAATGCCTTTTCCCTGGATCAGGATGTTCACCGGCTGTCCGGTTTTGTCGATCGTAAAAGTCAGCCCCGTCAACGGATGCGGTTTCTTATCGGCAATGATAAAACGGATCATTTCCATAATCGCCGGGGTTTTCAGGCCCACAACGACCAGGTTGTTCTCAAAAGGCATGATTTCAAAAGCCGTGCGCGTCGTCACATCGCCTTTCGGGATGATCGTGCGGATGCCGCCATGGTTGAGCATTACAATATCAATCGACTGGCCTTCGCGTCGCTGGAAAACCGGATTGCCTCTGAGCATCACTGCATTGGCAAACATATCGCCCATCGGGGTTTGCCACAAACCGCTTTTGTCTATAGTTTCGGGCGCGTAGGCGAGGACCGTATTGAGGTCTTTATCGATATTTTCGCGGTAAGGTTTGATGAAATTTTCGATCTCGGTTTTCGACCCGGCCTTGTCGGTGATACCGATTTCACGGCCTTCGATTTTGCTAACGTATAATTTTTGCTGGCTGCACGAAACGACTCCGGCAAATGTTAAGAATAAAACAAAATACTTTATTCCAACGTTATAGTTTTTTAGATTTACCATCCGAAATGCGACTTATTTATTTAAATTTGTTATCCAAGTAAAAGTAATATGTTTTTAAATTACATCAAGAATTTTTTTACCCAAAAAATCGTTAAGAAAAGTTTATCAAATGTAAAGCCTGAAGCCGCAAATGAAACCATAAAAACCGTAGGGATACTATTTGACGAAAGCTACTTTAACGACCGGGAAAAACTGATTCAGGAATTAATTAAAAACGGGATTGAGGAAACGCAGATTAAAGTGCTGGTTTTCAGGAATAATATTAAAAAAAATGAACAGTTCGACTATCCGGTTTTCAGCCACAAGGATCTGAGTTGGGCCGCCACTTTCGATAAGTCGGAAGTAAAGGATTTCATCGCCCGGAAATTTGACCTGCTGGTCAATTATTACGACACCGAAAAGCCGCCGCTGCTGCTTGTTTCCAATCTGTCGAAAGCCAAATTCAAGGTCGGATTTTCGGCCATCGATAAAAAACTCAACCATTTCATGATCGAAACCAACGCCGAGAATTACAAGGTTTTTGTCGCCGAACTTTTCAGATATCTAAAAATACTAAACAAAATATAATATGCAATCACTCATTGGGACCGGAGTTGCACTGGTTACGCCTTTCAAAAAAGATTTTTCCGTAGATGTTGAAGCGCTCAAAAGAATCGTCGATTTTCAGGTCAAAAACGGTATCGACTATCTCGTTGTTTTAGGTACGACCGCCGAATCTGCAACACTGGATAAGGAGGAAAAAGAGCTTGTCATCAAAACGATAATCGAAGCCAACAATTCGAAATTGCCTTTGGTTCTGGGCGTTGGCGGAAACAATACCGCAGAAGTGGTTGCCGAATTAAAATCGAGGGATTTGTCTAAATTCGTAGCCGTACTTTCCGTTTCGCCTTATTACAACAAACCGACGCAGGAAGGCATCTACCAGCATTTTAAAGCGATTGCAGAAGCGTCGCCGATTCCTGTAATTTTATACAATGTTCCGGGAAGAACCGCGAGCAATATGCTTCCGTCGACGGTGATCCGGTTGGCGAACGATTTCAAAAACATCGTTGCAATTAAGGAAGCTGCAGGCGATATCGTCCAGGCGATGAAACTGATCCAGAACAAACCCAAGGATTTTCTTGTGATTTCGGGCGACGATATGATTACGCTGCCGATGGTCTTGGCCGGAGGAAGCGGGGTAATTTCCGTTATCGGCGAAGGTTTTCCAAAACAATTTTCCGATATGGTGCGTTTGGGATTGCAGGGCAAAGCCGCCGAAGCCTACAAACTGCATTACGTTTTGGCCGATTCGATCGACCTGATTTTCGAACAGGGAAATCCGGCCGGAATCAAAGAGATATTCAAAACATTGGGATTATCCGAAAATACCGTGCGTCTGCCACTCGTAAATGCCGATGCGGATCTGGTCTCCAGAATTGCCGCTTTTGTCAGGAAAATCAACAATTAAGGCATTGAAAAACCGGCAATTCATTTATGCCGAAAAATAATTTTGTAGTCTGTAATTAATAACTAAATTTGCAGCCTGTCCCGACGTGTCAGGCGAAGCGGTTTTTAAGGCAGTAAAGCCTTGTAAATCAAGAAAACCTAAAGAAAATAATGAAGAAATTTTTATCTGTATTGCTTGTTTCCATTGTATTGAGCTCTTGCAGCGAATACCAAAGAGCGCTAAAAACGGAAGATGTAGGGAAAAAATTTGATGTTGCAGTCAAGCAATACGACAAAGGAAAATATACCAAAGCGATCCGTCTTTTCGAGCAGATAGCGCCAGCCTACAGGGGAAAACCACAGGCTGAAAAGATGTTTTATCTTTTTTCGCAGTCGTATTATAAAACAGAACAGTATTATCTCGCGGCTTATCAGTTTGAAAGCTTTGCCTCGAGCTATCCGAAAAGCGAGAAAGTGGAAGAAGCTGCTTTCCTGAGTGCGAAAAGCTATTCTAAACTGTCGCCGGTTTACAGCCTCGACCAGAATGATACGACCAAAGCGATCTCCAAATTGCAGAATTTTATCGACAGCTATCCGAATTCAGAATATTTCGCTGAAGCCAATGCGACGCTGAAGGTACTTACCGACAAACTCGAGAAAAAAGCCTTTGAAATCGCCAAGCAGTACAATACGATTGCAGATTACAAGTCGGCTTTGGTGGCGCTCGACAATTTCATCGCCGATTATCCGGGAACTGTTTTTAAGGAAGAAGCGCTGTATTATAAATTCGATTCGGCCTACAACCTGGCGGTCAATAGCGTGCCTGCAAAAATGGAAGAAAGGCTCAACAATGCGAAAATCGCGCATGCCAACCTGATGAAATTCAACGGCGAAACCAAACACAAAGCCGCATCCGATGAGATGCTGGCTAAAATTGAGAAGGATTTACAACAATATTCTAATATAAAATAAAGTCATGGATTTAAAAAAGACGAATGCTCCGGTAAACACAATCACTTACAACAAAAGCGTAATTGAGGAACCGACCGGAAATGTGTATGAGGCGATCACCATTATGGCTAAAAGGGCAAACCAGATCAACTCTGAGATCAAGAAAGAATTGACAGAGAAACTGGAAGAGTTTGCTACCTACAACGACAGTTTGGAAGAAGTGTTTGAAAATAAAGAGCAGATTGAAGTTTCCAAATTCTACGAAAAATTGCCAAAACCGCACGCACTTGCCGTTCAGGAATGGCTTGATGGTAAAATCTATCACAGGGATACCAATAAATAAAACGGGATGTCAGTTTTAAGCGGTAAGAAAATAGTACTGGGTGTTTCTGGTGGAATTGCCGCATACAAAACTGCTGCTCTCGTAAGACTTTTTATAAAAGCCGGCGCCGAGGTCCAAGTGATCATGACGCCGGCTTCTAAGGATTTTGTAACGCCGCTGACATTGTCGACGCTTTCCAAAAATCCGGTGCATTCGAGTTTTTATGATGAAGAAGACGAGAATGCGCAATGGAACAACCACGTCGAATTTGGGCTTTGGGCCGACTTCATGCTGATTGCACCCGCAACCGCCAACACGCTTTCCAAAATGGCGACGGGCAATTCCGACAATCTTTTAATCGCTACGTATTTGTCTGCCAAATGCCCGGTGTATTTTGCTCCGGCGATGGATCTGGATATGTACAAACATCCGTCGACTTTGGCGAGTTTCAAAGCGTTGCAGCAATTCGGGAATATTATGATCCCGGCTGAAAGCGGCGAACTTGCGAGCGGACTTTCCGGCGAAGGCCGAATGGCAGAACCTGAAAATATCATCGCGTTCCTCGAGGCCGATATTGCTGCGAAATTGCCACTCAAAGGAAAAAAAATACTCATAACCGCAGGCCCAACATACGAAGCGATAGACCCTGTGCGTTTTATAGGCAATCATTCGTCAGGCAAAATGGGTTTTGATATTGCGGAATACGCGGCAGATATGGGTGCAGAAGTGATTCTGGTTTCGGGGCCGACGCATCTGAAGCCCGAAAACAAATCGATAAATTGGATTCCGGTGGTTTCTGGACAGGAAATGTACGACACCTGCCATCAATATTTCAATGGCGTTGATGTTGCGATTGCCGCCGCCGCCGTTGCTGATTACCGTCCGAAAAGCATTGCGCCGCAGAAAATTAAAAAGACGGAAGCGAGTTTTACAATCGAGTTGGAAAAGACAAAAGATATTCTGGCTTCGCTCGGACAAATCAAGAAAGACCAGTTCCTGATTGGGTTTGCACTCGAAACGGAAAATGAAATTGAGCATGCCAAATTGAAAATCCAGAAAAAAAACCTAGATTTGATTGTGCTGAATTCCCTCAACGATGAAGGCGCGGGTTTTGGTAAATCCACAAATAAAATTACCTTTATAGACAAGAATTTCAATATCGAACCCATGCCGCTCAAATCGAAAGAAGCGGTTGCGGCCGACATCATAAATAAAGTAATCGCGCATTATGAATAGAATCCTCAGTGTAGTAGCCTTCCTTTTTTTTGGTTTTGCAAATGCCCAGGAACTGAATTGCATCGTTACCGTTAATGCCGATCAGGTTGGCGGAACGAATACGCAGGTGTTCAAAACCCTGCAGAAATCACTCAGCGATTATATCAATAAAACCGATTGGACCGGACAAGGTTACAAGTCGAACGAGCGTATCAATTGTTCGATGTCGATCAATATTTCCGCGGCTGCGTCACCAACTTATACCGCAACGATTCAGGTTCAATCGTCAAGGCCAATTTTCAATTCGACTTATTCCTCGCCTGTTTTCAATTACAACGACAAGGATTTTACGTTTGATTATACCGAATTCCAACCGCTCAATTTCAACCCGACCAGTTTTGATTCCAACCTCATTTCCGTGGTTTCCTATTATTGCTTTATGATTATCGGAATGGACCAGGATACTTTTTCACCACAAGGCGGATCTGGTGCCTATGACACGGCCCAGGAAATCGTAAGCGTTGCGCAAACCGGCGGCTATAAAGGATGGAGTGGAAGCGATGGCAATGCCAACCGCTATTTCCTGGTCAACGATTTGCTGTCGCCAACCTATAGTCCGTATCGCGATGCCATGTACCAATATCATTTTGAAGGCATGGACATTATGTATAAGGATCTCAAAAACGCCAAAGGAAAAGTCAAGGAAGCGATCACAAAATTGTCGGAACTGCATTCGGTCAGGCCAAACGCTTTCCTGACGCGTGTGTTTTTTGATGCCAAATCGGATGAGATCGTTTCTGTTTTTTCGGGCGGGCCAAAAAGTTCCATTACCGAACTGGTCGACAACCTGAACCGCGTTTCGCCGCTGAACTCGGCAAAATGGGCACAGATTAAATTTTAGGCAGGATTCCACATTTCTTTCAAACTAAATTAACCAGCAGATGATCACTTCGCTTTCCATCAATAATTTTGCTTTGATAGAAAAATTGGGCATTGATTTTTCTGATGGATTCTCCATAATTACGGGTGAAACCGGTGCCGGAAAATCAATTTTGCTCGGTGCGCTGGGTTTGGTTCTCGGCAAGCGCGCCGATTTGTCTTCACTTAAAAACAAGGAAGAAAAATGTATTATCGAGGCCAGTTTCCAAATCTCCAACTACAATCTTCGGCCTTTTTTTGAAGCCAACGACCTCGATTACGAAGACCTCACGATTATCCGTCGGGAAATCCTTCCATCGGGTAAATCGCGCGCATTCATCAACGATACGCCCGTGAATCTTCAGGAATTGCAGGAACTGGGAACATTTTTGATCGACATCCATTCGCAACACCAGACACAGGAGTTATCGGAAGATAATTTCCAGTTTCAGATCATCGACTCGATTGCAGGAAATCAAATGGGAATTTCAACTTATACGGCGGTTTTAAAATCATATAAAAAGGATAAGGGCAGCCTCAATGAGCTGAAGGAACAGTTGCAGGCCGTTTTAAAGGAGCAGGATTACAACGCTTTTCTGTTGGAAGAATTGCTGTCGGCGCAATTGAAACCCGGCGAACAGCAGGAACTCGAAGCCATTTACGAACAATTGAACAACGTGGAACTTATCAGGGAAAACCTCGATAAATCTCTGGCTGTGGCCAATGAGGAGCAATTCGGCGTGACACAGAATCTCAAGGAAATCAGATCGGCGCTGCAGAAGATTTCAGCGTTTTCTCCAGAATACCTGTCGCTTTCAGAAAGGTTGAACAGCGTCGCGATCGAATTCGAAGACATTTCAGAGGAAATCGGCCAGCTTGCCGAAAAACTCGTCCATGATCCGGCGAAACTCGATTCGGTGAACCAAAAATTGCAGGCGATTTATACGCTCCAGAAGAAACACAACGTAGCTACGGTCGAGGAGTTGCTCTACATCCAGAATGATCTCGACAACAAGCTGGTTTCGGTCATGACTTTGGAAAACGACATTGTTAAACTCGAAACCCAAATTCAAAATACGGCTTCAGAATTGGACGCTGTTGCTGCAAATATCCACCAAAACAGGATTAATGCCGTTCCGGTACTGACAGAAAAATGGGCTCAGATCCTGGCTTTGCTCGGAATGCCGAATGCGCGTTTCAGTATCGAAATCAATCCGGTTCAAACTTACCTGCCGAATGGCAAAGACGAATTGCAATTTCTTTTTTCGGCCAATAAAGGCTCGGATTTCGGGTTGCTTAAAAAAGTGGCTTCGGGCGGCGAGATGTCCCGGATTATGCTGGCTACAAAATCAATCCTGGCGCAATATTCCAAATTGCCGACGATTATTTTTGATGAAATCGACACTGGTGTTTCAGGAGAGATTGCCGATAAGATGGGTGAAATCATGAAAGGGATGAGCCGGGAAATGCAGGTTTTCGCCATTACGCATTTGCCCCAGATTGCGGCGAAAGGCGACGATCATTTCAAGGTCTTCAAAACAACCGAAGGCAATCAGACCCATACCGAACTCAAACTCCTTGATCCACAGGAAAGAGTGATTGAAATCGCACAAATGCTTTCCGGAGCGGTCCTTTCCGATTCGGCCATAAATCACGCAAAAGCCTTGCTGAACTAAAAAAAGCAAGTTATATTTGTTGGATAAAACAAAGATTTTATGCCATTCCGCATAAAGATATAATTCCGAATTTATGATCATAGAACCAAGAATGAGAGGATTTATTTGCCTGACTGCCCATCCTGCGGGCGCCGAGCAAAGTGTCAAAAATCAGATCGAATATGTAAAATCAAAAGGCGCTATCAATGGCGGAAAAAAAGTACTGGTTATCGGCGCTTCAACGGGTTTTGGCCTGGCATCGCGAATCTCAAGTGCTTTCGGTTCGAATGCCGCGACCATCGGCGTGTTCTTTGAAAAACCACCTATGGATGGCAAGACCGCTTCGCCGGGCTGGTACAATTCGGCCGCTTTTGAAAAATTCGCCCATGCTGAAGGTCTGTATGCCAAAAGTATCAACGGCGATGCGTTTTCCAATGAAATCAAGGCCGAAACTTTGGCACTGATTAAAAAGGATCTGGGCCAGGTTGACCTCGTTATTTACAGCCTCGCCTCTCCGGTGCGCACTGATCCGAATACAGGCGTCTTGCACCGTTCGGCATTAAAGCCAATCGGAAAAACCTATACCAATAAGACGGTCGATTTTCACACCGGAAAAGTTTCGGAAATTTCCATAGAACCTGCCAAAGAAGAAGATATCGAAAATACCATAGCCGTTATGGGCGGTGAAGACTGGAGTATGTGGATGAAAGCATTGAAAGATGCAAATCTGCTCGCGCCTGGTATTATTACGGTCGCTTATTCCTATATCGGGCCTGCGTTGACGGAACCTGTTTACAGGAAAGGAACCATCGGCCGCGCCAAGGATGATCTGGAAGCGACAGCTTTTACGATTTCCGACAGCCTCAAAAATATTGACGGAAAGGCATATGTTTCGGTCAACAAAGCATTGGTGACACAAGCCAGTTCGGCCATTCCGGTCATTCCATTATACATTTCCCTGTTGTACAAAATCATGAAGGAACAAGGCGTACACGAAGGGACAATCGAGCAGATCCAGCGATTGTATTCGGAAAGATTGTTCACGGGAAAAGAAGTGCCGACCGACGAAAAAGGCCGCATCCGCATCGACGATCTTGAAATGCGCGCAGACATCCAACAGAAAGTAGCGGCGCTGTGGGAACAGGCTACCACCGAAAACCTGGCGCAATTGGGCGACCTTGAAGGTTACAGGAAAGATTTTTACCATTTATTCGGATTTGATTTCGATGGCATTGACTATACTGCCGATACGGACGAAGTGGTCAATGTTGAAAGTATCCCTGCGTAAATTTACCAAATAATGTACAACTTACTCAAAGGCAAACGCGGGATTATTTTCGGTGCACTCGATGAGAATTCGATTGCTTGGAAAACGGCGGAAAGGGTTCACGAAGAAGGCGGAATATTCATACTTACAAACGCGCCAGCATCGATCAGGATGGGAACGATTGATCGTTTGGCCGATAAAACCAATTCAGAAATCATCGCTGCCGACACAACTTCTGTGGAAGATCTGGAAAACCTCATAGACAAGGCGATGGAAATCCTTGGTGGGAAAATCGACTTTGTGCTGCATTCGATCGGCATGTCGGTCAACGTCAGGAAAGGCAATCATTACACCGACCAGAATTACGACTTTACGCAGAAAGGCTGGGATGTCTCGGCACTTTCTTTCCATAAGGTATTGCAGGTTCTGTATAAGAAAGATGCGATGAACGAATGGGGAAGCATTGTGGCGCTGACCTATATGGCGGCGCAGCGCGTATTCCCGGATTACAACGATATGGCCGATAATAAGGCTTATCTCGAATCTGTTGCGAGAAGTTTTGGTTACTTCTTTGGTGAGGAGAAAAAGGTAAGGGTCAACACGATTTCACAATCACCAACCCCAACAACAGCCGGACAGGGCGTTAAAGGTTTCGATGGGTTTATCGCTTATGCGGATAAGATGTCGCCGCTTGGAAATGCCTCCGCTCTTGACTGCGCCAATTATACGGTCGCGATGTTTTCCGACCTCACCAAAAAAGTCACTTTACAGAATTTATATAACGATGGCGGGTTTTCAAATATGGGCGTGAGCCAGGAAGTGCTAAAAAGCTTCGAAAGTTAAAGTTTCAGTTTTATTGATGAAAACCCTGCAAAATTATTTGTAGGTTTTTTTTTATTATATATCTTTAAATATTATTAATTAATTAAAAGAATATGAAAAAAATTACCATGCTTATTGTTTTCTTCCTGGCTTTTGTCACGAAGAGCCATGCGCAATTTCCCGAAGGATTTGAGGGAGCGACCTTCCCGCCAACCGGCTGGGCTACTTTTATTGGAGCGAATGGAGCCGGAACGGAGTCCAATTGGATCCAGATTACTGATTTCCCACATACTGGTCTTGCATCGGCATATGTGGAATACGAAGATTCGGGTTCAGACAATGAAGACTGGCTCGTAACGCCACAATTTACGGTGAGCGCATCTGCATCTGCATTACAATTTTCTCAGCTTCAGTCTTATGAAGATGATTATGGAACAAGCTACACCATCCGTGTATCCACAACGACGCAAACAGACCCAACGGCCTTTACAATTGTGTCTTCACAAACGGAAACGGATTTTGGTTTTATGGATTATACCGACAAACAAGTTGATCTGAGCCCTTATATCGGACAATCAATTTATGTTGCTTTTGTTATGACAAACAATAACGGCGATGATTGGTTAATTGACGATGTGGACATGGTTTCTCTGGTCGCGGTGCCTGGATGTGTAACGGCGCCTTCACCTGCTGATCTGGCAATCGATGTTCCTTATGGCGAAATCACTTTGTCATGGACTGCACCTGCAGACGCGTCGGCAACATCTTATGATTTGTATGCCGGAAATTCGGCTGCAGAGTTAGAATTACTAGGCAATTATACAGAAACCAATACAGGTACCGATCTCACTATTGAGGCATACAATGCAACCGTTTTTTGGAAAGTTGTCGCTAAAAATGCAGGCGGTGATGCGGTTGGTTGTGCAACATGGAGTTTCACTACAGAAAGCGCACAGGGTTTTTGCCTTAACGGATACCAATATCCTGATGATACATATGTGCCTGTGACATGTGATGGCGTTACGGTAAATGAAATTGTTGATAATGCTTACGCAGGGGAATATGCTGTAGTAACCGTGACCAACGGGCAGCCTTATACTTTCTTAAGTTCTGTTGGAACAGATTTCATCACCATTAGTAATGCTGCTGGCGATACTTCTTTAGCTTCAGGTCCGACTCCTTTAACATGGACGTCTGATGTAGCCGGCGATGTAAGGTTCTTTATCCATGCAGATAATCAATGTGCTACAGAAGCCGCAGACAGGGTGAGAAGCATTATTTGCGGATCAGCTTCGGCAGATTTCCCTGATTTTGTAAATCTTCAATCTCCTGCAACACTTACTGTTATGCAAGGCGATTCGGGTACAGTTTACGGACAAGTATATGTAGCAGGAGTAACAGATCCGGCTGGACAAGGCGCTGGAATTACGGCTTGGGCTGGTGTAAATGCCGACAATACAGATCCGAGCACATGGGCAGAAAGTTCATGGGTTCCGGCGACATACAATGCTGCTGCAACAGGAACCGGTAACAATGACGAATATCAGGCTGCCATCGGGGCCAATCAGGATCCGGGGACTTATTACTACGCCACAAGATTCAGGTTAAATACAGGTTTATTCGCTTATGGAGGTCTTGGTAATTTCTGGAATGCTACAAGCGCAATGAGCGGGGTACTTACGGTTACGGCTGCGCCGGCTCCTGCTAATGATGAATGTGCGGGTGCAATCGCATTAACGCCGGGTGGGAATTTTGCCTTAGGAGCGCTTACTACGACTAACGTTAGTGCAACCGACGACTCGGGCGCTGCAAGCTGCCAGGCCAGTTCAGGTGAAAATGTTTGGTACTCTGTAGTAGTTCCAGCATCTGGAAGCATTACGATTGAAACGGGTGAAGTTGCCGGGTCAAATTTTAACGACAGTGTCATTTCCGTGTTTTCAGGAACTTGCGGTACACTGACTGAAATTGATTGTAATGATGACAATGATGATGGTTTGTTTTCTACTTTAGAATTGACTGGAAGAACGTCAGGGGAATTGCTTTATATCAGTGTCTGGAGATACACCGGGATTTTCGCAGATGGCGATTCGGGTGCATTTCAGATTTCGGCTTTCGATCCTTCTTTGTTGGCTAATCCACAGTTCAGCCAAAATGATTTCAGGATGTATCCAAATCCTGTAAAAGATGTGTTGAACTTGTCTTATTCAAAAGAAATTAACACGATTGCAGTATACAATATGCTGGGACAACAAGTTTATACAGGATCACTTAATGCGAAAAGCGGAAAAGTGAATTTGTCAGGCTTAAGCAGCGGTAGTTATATTGTCAAACTCACTTCCGGACAGGAAGTACAAACGCTTAAAATACTAAAACAATAATCAGATTTTTTTGATTTTTATTTAAAACCACCTCATGAAGGTGGTTTTTTTTACCTTGGCGTGAGATAGTGTGTCACAATTTATTAACATTTTCTTGGCTGTTAATTTATTGTTATCGGAATTTTGATTTTTTACCTTTAGCGGATATAAACAATTAACAACCTAAAAAATGAAAAAAATCTACTTATCGGCATTGCTTGTTGCTTTTTTTAGCCAGGTAAATGCACAGGTTTTAAATCAGTCTGCCGCATGGCCGAATGCTGCCTGGACAATCACCGGAGATTACAGTACCGACCCGTTGGCATTTGAGTCCAACCCGACAACAACCGCTAATTTTGCATTTGACGATGACGATGCAGGAAATGGCGGACACGAAGACAACATTGCCGCAGAATCGCCGGTAATAGATCTTACTGCCGCTTTTAATGCAGGAGAAAAAGCACTTAGGATTTCTGTTGAGTACAGCTATTTCTATCTGGATTATGACGTCCTGCAATTCGAATATTGGGATGCTGCAACTGCCACATGGCAACCATGGGCCGGAGTGAAATTAGCAGGTACGGATACAACGGTTACAGATAACTTCTGTTCCGCACCCAAAGTTGCCTACAATACGGCCGAATTGAATATCGCTGGCTTTAATGCCACGCAGCTTTCAGGATTCAAATACAGGATCTCATACGATGATGATCCTGAAGGTGCCGACTGGAATTATGGTTTTTGCTTTAATTCACCAACGATAATGTCGGTTTCCTGTGTTGCTCCGATTGACGGAGTGGCAACAGTTACTTCCGCAACAACCGCGGATTTATCATGGACCAGCGGTGGCGCAACTAACGTTGAAGTATTCATTGGTGCTGCCGGTTTAGGAGTTCCTGCTGATGCAAACGACACAGGCGTGAATGCGACCGGAACCACTTATGCAGCTATAGGATTGACCGGGCAAACCGATTATGAGTTTTATGTAAGAAGTGAATGTACCGACGGAACTGAATTCAGCGCATGGTCCGGGCCATATGCATTCAATACGACGGTTGTTCCCGGATGCTCAACACCAATAACACCAGCTGATGGTGCTATCGACGTACCGGTTGGTGATATCACTTTTGAATGGACTGCTCCAACAACTGGCGACCCTGCAACTTCATACGATATGTATTATGGAACGGCGGCCAATGATGTTACCAGTTTCGTCGGGAACTTCACCGAAACCTCTGCACTGATTACAATTACAGGATTCGATTTAACATTGTACTGGAGAATAGTACCAATCAATGCCGGAGGAGAAGCCACAGGCTGTGACGGAACCGTTTGGAGTTTTACAACTGTTGCTCCGCCGCCTGCGCCAGCAAATGACGAATGTGCTGATGCGATCGCATTAACCCCGGCCGGAAATTTTGCTTTAGGAGCGATTCCTTCAACTAATTTTGGCGCAACCTATACTGAAACCGATGCGCCTTCATGTCAGGGGAATGTAGATTCCAGTGTTTGGTACTCGGTTGTAGTTCCGGCTTCAGGAACCCTTACTATTGAAACGCAAACCATTGACGATACAACATTGACGGATACTGTCATTGTAGCTTATTCAGGAACATGCGGTGCCTTAACAGCTATCGGATGTGACGATGACGGCGGCCCTGATGGTCCAAATTCTTTGTTTTCAATCCTTTCACTTACAGACCTTACACCTGGAGAAACACTTTACATTAGTGTTCTGAGATATGGAAACAGCGGCGGAGCTGCCGGAGATTTCCAACTGGCTGCCTACGATCCGTCATTATTGGCTGTTAATAATTTTGACAATGCCGCTTTCACGGCTTATCCAAACCCTGTTAAAGATGTATTGAATTTGTCCTATAACAAAAACATCACGGGCGTTGCAGTCTACAATTTATTAGGCCAACAGGTACTGGTAAAATCATTGGACGATAAAAACGCCAAGGTTGATATGTCAGGCTTAAACCAGGGAACTTATTTGGTTAAAGTAACTTCAGACAGCCAGATTACAACGCTTAAAGTCGTAAAACAATAAAAACAATCTCGATTCTTACTGAAAACCACCTGTAAAGGTGGTTTTTTTATGCCTTGTAAATCCGGAATATTAACTTTTTTTTAGTAATTTAGGGAGCGTAAAATCACCTAACCTATTTAATTATGAAAAAAACTACTTTTAAAAACTGGAAAGTTTTCAGCTTTATTGCAATCACTTTTCTGACATTTTCGCTGGGAAAGGCCCAGTGCCTCACAGCCGACAATGGCCTGTATCCGAATGCGACCTTCACCGCCGCCAATTGTGATGGAGTATTTGTAAATTCAATCACCACTTTGGGTTATGGAAGCGAATACTCTAATGTAAATGTTGAGCTCGGGGAAACCTACGTTTTCTCCAGTTCCATCGCGACCGATTTTATCACGATCAGTACAGATGACGGAGCGACTTCGGCGACCTCGGGAATAACACCGTTAACCTGGGTTTCGACTGTAGCCGGAGTTGTGCGTTTTTATACACACGTAAGCGGTTCCTGCGAAGCCAGTGATGATTTCAGGGTACGGAGTTTCGTTTGCGGAATCGCCAGCACTGACGAACCGGATACTGCCAATCTCCAATCGCCTTTGATAGCAGCTACCGAAGCGGGTACACCCATCGCAATTTCCGGACGCGTGAGTGAAACCGGATTGACAGATATTGAGCCGGGCCTTTCCGGTCAGGCTGCCGGTTTTGATGCCTGGGTTGGGATAAGCCCGGTAGCTTCAAATACAGATCCGAGTACATGGACGAACTGGACACTTGCAATCTACAACCCTGCACATGTAGGTAATGAGGACGAATATACTGTGATGGTAGGCAATACCCTGGCTCCCGGAGCTTATTATTATGCCACCAGATTCAGGCTCAATAACGGCCCGTATGTTTATGGGGGAACCAACGGTTTCTGGAATGGAACGACTTCTGTAAGTGGCGTCCTGGACGTTACAGCCGTAACAAATGACAATCTTGCTGATGCGAAAGTAATTGAATGCGGAAATACCTATTACGGACTCACATCTGCAGCAACATTGGACGAAGATACGGCGCCTGATGGAGGAGGAGCCGACCTTGATGCGCCAAACCTTTGGTTTTCCTACAACGGAGGCGGAACACCACAAACCGTTACACTGAGCCTTTGTGGTTCTTTATATGATACCTCGGTGTTGGTTTATACCGGCGGAACCGGAAGCCTCAATTATGTTGCGGCAAACGACGACGGCTGCGGAACTACAGTACAATCCTATCTCACTTTTAATTCAGACGGACTGAGCACTTATTTCATTACTGTTGAAGGATACAATCTTGGCAGTACGGGGTCGTTTACGATGGAAGTGACTTGTGCGGAGGTTATAGAACCGGCGGTTGCCAACCAAACCTGCGCGCTGGCGCTGGCTGTTCCGGTAGATGGAACAGTTACCGAATCCGACAACTCTTTCGGGGATGTCAGCGTTGTTCAACCATCATGTGATCCGTTCGGCTCAGTACAGGATGTTTGGTTTTCATTCGTGGCTCCGGTTTCGGGAAGCATAGACTGTACGGTGACAAATCTTACAATGACTTCCATGAATTTCAATGTTTATACGGGATCATGCGATGCATTGACCGCAGTTGGCACTTGCTATTCTAACCAAACTGCGCCTGTGACCGAATCGCTTACCGGGTTAACCGCCGGGCAAACGTATTATGTGCAGGTTTGGAGTAATGCCGCCGAGCAGGGTACTTTTACGCTTAAGGTTAAGGACAGCACTTTGGGGATCAATAATTTCGAATCTTCCGATTTTGCCTATTATCCGAACCCTGTAAAAGATGTTTTGAACTTGTCATACAAGACCAATATTTCAAGTGTAGCGATTTTTAATCTGCTGGGGCAACAGGTTGTCTCAAAAGCAGTTAATGCAAATGAGACCCAAATCGATATGTCGCATTTGCCTTCAGGGACTTATATGGTAAAAGTGACTGCAGACAATCAGGTAAAAACCGTTAAAGTGATGAAACAATAGATCAATTGCAATCATTTTAAGTAAAAGCCACCAATAAATTTGGTGGCTTTTTTATTTTGTCTATGTTTGTTATAAACTATACATATGATGAAAAACTACTTCTTAATTATTTCAGTTTTGCTTTCTGCATTTGCAGCACAATCGCAGCCTGTTCCGCTGCTGGATGTTAATATTACTGATGTTTCGCTGATCTGCTATCCAGGAGATTGTGTTGATTTATCCGCGACATACCCAGCCTTAAAGCAAACCACTTCCTACGCGGTTTCTTCAGAGGCCTATTCTCCAAGTTTCCCTTTTTTCGGAGGTATCCTAATTCCGCCAAGTGCCGACGACAATTGGTCGCCATTGGTAAACCTTCCGTTTTCATTCTGTTTTTACGGAACAAGTTACAACCAAATGTTAGTAGGTACAAATGGCGTAATCACCTTTGATATGGGCAACCAAAGTGCCGGGGGCAATTGCCAATGGGAATTCCTGACACCGATTCCGAATACCCAGTTTCCGATACGGAATGCGATCTACGGAGTGTACCAGGACGTAGATATCCGGACGCCGCCCGTGACCAATTATGAAATGCAGAATGTCAATTATTATGTTTTGGATGCGGGAACCAATGCAGCGCCAAATCGCGTTTTTATTGCCAACTTCAATGAATTGCCGCAGTTTCAATGCGACAACAGTGTCGGTCTTCAGACCAGCCAGATTGTGCTCCATGAAGGGACAAATATCATAGAAATCATTATCCATAAAAGAACTTCCTGTACGATTTGGAATTCTGGCAATGGTGTTATAGGTGTTCAGAATCAACAAGGGACATTGGCTACAGTTCCTCCCGGCAGAAATACAGGTGCATGGTCCGCTACTGACGAAGCCTGGCGTTTCACCCCGAATGGATCCGATGTTCCAACAGCTTTCACATGGCTGGCCGATGGCGTATTTCTCAGTAACGAGAACCCATTGACGGTTTGCCCGACAGAACAGCACGTTTATGAAGCGCGGGTTACCTACGAGAATTGCGATGCGACTCATACAACAATATCTGAATCTGCATTCGTTGACATATTACCGCCGATGCCAATAAACCTGCCTGCAAATTTATCGGTTTGCGCATTCCCGGGAGTGGTAGACCTCAGTGCAAATGAACCCATCATATTGAATGGTGCCAATCCGGATGATTACGAAATTAGTTTTTATACGAATTTCAATGATGCCCAGGATAGTGCGGCGAATTATATTACCAACACTTTCGATTACAGCTTTAGTGTCAATCAAACTATTTATGTCAGGGTTCAGAATGTAACAACAACCGGCTGTGCTGAGATTTTAAGTTTTGATATAACGCTCAATACGCCATCGGCACCGGAAGCGGAAGCAAACCAGACATTCATCAACGGCGAAACACTCGCAAATATCGAGATTAGCGGAACAGATATCAAATGGTATTCTGATGCAGAGGCGACGCTGTCATTACCGATTACAACGGTTTTATCCAATAACCAGACCTATTATGCCACGCAAACCAATGGGCAAGGATGCGAAAGTGCTGCAACTGCAGTAACGATGAGCAATACTTTGGGAACAGCCGAATGGAATATCGCCAGTATAAAAATCCAGCCGAATCCGGTTAAAGACATCCTGAATATTTCTTCTAAGAAAAATATCACAAACGTCACGATCTATAACATTTTGGGTCAGGTGATGCTTTCGGAAAGCGGGAATGATAAGGAAACAAAAATGGATCTTTCCCAACTGACAACAGGTACCTATATTGTAAAAATCACTGCGGACAATCAGGTTAAAACAATCAAGGTTGTCAAGCAATAAGTATCGCATACAGCATTTAAAAGCCGCCAGAATATGGCGGCTTTTTTATTATTATAAATTCCGGCACGTCATTTTTTTTATTACTTTAGGGCTCAATTTAACCAATCACCATTTTTTTATGAAAAAAATTACTCTTTTGATTGTTTTCTTTATATATCTCGCAGAAAGCAAAGCACAGGCGGTTTCGGGATATTTATTTTCCCAATCTACAGAAACTTACGTCCCGGTAGTCGGTACCAGTTCGACCGCTATTGATGATGACGGCACACAAAATAATATCCCCATCGGTTTCAGTTTCAACTACGGCGGCGTTTCATATACGACCTTTAGCATCAGCACCAACGGCTGGATCAGACTGGGTTCAGGAATCCCCGGCAATTCATGGGTCAACACACTCGCTACACCAAACGGATTCGCACCGCTGATTGCCGCATTCTGGGACGATCACAACCGGTCGGGTGGAGATATTGAGTATGCAGTTGCAGGGACGACGCCTAACCGGACTTTGGCCGTTGGTTGGGACAATATTAATATAGATACCGGTGGCGGAGTAAACGATACTAATTTCGGCTCTTTCAAAATGGTATTGCATGAAACGACGGGCGCTATCGATATGGTTTACGGCAGCATAATTCCCGGTGCCCAATTATCGGCATCCATCGGGCTCAACGACCTGACTTCTTTCAATAGCGTTACGCCAGCGGCTATCGCTACGGTTTCGGGTACTACTGCAAATAATAGTATCAATGACACGAGTTCTTTAGAAGGTAAAAAGTATACTTTCTTTCCACAGCCGCAATGTTCAGGAACTCCCGCTCCCGGAAATACGCTCTCGACACTCGCGAGCGTTTGCGCCAATTACGAATTTACGCTTTCACTTTCCAACAATATCACCGATTTCGGGATCAGTTACCAATGGCAGTCTTCTGCAAACGGCATTGACTTCACCAATATAGACAATGCGATTTCGACCTCATTATTATTAACCCAGCCTCAGGCAACTTATTACCAATGCGTAGTAAGCTGTGGCGCAAATTCGGCTGTAAGTACGCCTGTTCTTGTTGGACAAAACAGCATTTCCGCGTGTTATTGCCTGCCAACATATACCAATGGTAAAACAGATGGCGATTTGATTTCCAACGTGGTCATCGTCGGAACAACCCTTGCAAACAATACGGGGACAGCGCCGATAAATCCTTCCTATACTTATTTCACCGGGCAGCCAAATTACACGGCAACGCTGCAATCGGGCTTCTCCTATATTATTAATGTAACCGTTGGGACTTACGGCCAACAGAATGATGCGGTTTGGATTGACTACAACGACGATACGATATTTTCAGATGACGAGAAAATCGGCTACACGCCAGAGGAAATCGGCGCCAACGGAACCGGTACCTTTACAATTACTTTAGCCTGTGATGCTCCGGCCGGAACACATCGCATGAGAATCAGGGATGCATGGGCGACTGACAGTTTTACGATGAATCCTTGCGACAATTATGGTTATGGGGAAACAGAAGATTACGATATCACGATCCTGGAAGCCACCGAATGCCAGGCTCCATATGAACTTACGGCAGATAACATCAATTCCGGAACCGCCCAATTGCATTGGCAAACCGGCTGTAGCCAGATTTCCTGGGACGTTCTTGTGGTTGCGGCAGGGGCGCCGGCGCCTTTACCGGATGCCACGCCAACCCAAGCCGGACTGGCAACGAACAGTGCCATCGTTTCCAGCCTTGATCCCAATACCGATTACGTATTCTACGTACGGTCGAATTGTGAGTTGAACGGCTCAAGCGATTGGGCAGGTCCGGTGGCTTTTGCTACATTGCCGGTTGCTGTAGCGAATGACGATTGTCAAACGGCGATTGCCTTGATCCCGGGCGCTAACTTCGCCGAGCATGCGATTATAGCTACTAATGTTGGCGCTACGAAAACCATCGGTGAGCCAAATCCGACCTGTGGTGTTTTTGGTTTTGGAGGCGATGTATGGTTTAGCGTTGTAGTTCCGTCAGACGGAAATGTAACGATCGAAGTGCAGTCGGATTCCGGTTCACCGGTAATCGATACTGCGTTATCCGCATTTTCAGGAGCCTGCGGAACACTTACTACTCTAGGCTGTAGCGATGATGAAGGTGTTGACGCTTTTTCGATGCTGAACTTAACAGGGCTGATTCCGGGTACAACTATTTACGCCAGGGTTTGGGAATATGCGAATGATACTTTCGGCACGTTCCAGGTTTCGGCATGGAATCCGATGTTGAAAACTTCGGGTTTTGACGCGGCTCATTTTGAGTATTATCCAAATCCGGTGAAAGACTTTTTGAATCTGTCTTACAGCCAAAAAATTTCTGATGTTTCTGTTTTCAACCTTTTAGGGCAACAAGTGTTTTCAAAAACAATTGGACAAAACCAAAGCAAAATTGACCTGTCGGCCTTACCAAAAGGCGCTTATCTGGTTAGGGTAAATTCTGAAAGCCAGATGAAAACCATCAAAATTATAAAAGAATAACCGGCATTTTGCCTTATTTCAAAAGCTGCCTTAACGGTGGCTTTTGTTTTTTATAAACCTTATATTTGTTAAAAAATTTCGCATGTTTTTTTCGTTGATTATTCCAGTTTACAACCGCCCCGACGAAGTCAGAGAGCTTTTGGAAAGTCTTGCGCTTACAACTTTCAGTGAAAATTTCGAGGTGGTCATAGTTGAAGATGGTTCGTCATCCTGTTGCGGGCAAGTTGTTTCGGAATATAAAAACCGACTCGATATCGCCTATTATTACAAAGAAAATTCGGGTCCGGGCGACTCAAGGAATTTTGGGATGCAAAAGGCGAAAGGCGATTATTTCCTGATTTTTGATTCCGATTGCATTATCCCGAAGCAATACCTGGATGTCGTTTCTTCGGCATTGCAGCTAAATTATGCAGATTGTTTCGGTGGCCCGGATGCCGCGATGGATTCCTTTTCAGATATCCAGAAGGCAATTAATTTCGCCATGACTTCCATCATCACAACAGGCGGAGTGCGAGGCGGCTCAGAAAAACTCGATAAATTCCAGCCACGAAGTTTCAATATGGGAATTTCACAAAAAGCTTTTGAAGTTTCGGGCGGATTTGGAAACATCCATCCGGGAGAAGATCCGGATTTATCTATGAGACTTTGGGATCTTGGTTTTGAAACCAGGCTTTTTCCGCAGGCGTACGTATTCCATAAAAGGAGAATCGACTGGGAGAAATTTGCGCTTCAGGTCAACAAATTCGGGAAAGCGAGGCCAATACTCGACAGTTGGTATCCGAAATACAGCAAACTCACTTATTTCTTCCCGTCGGCATTCATTATATTATTTTTTATTGCCTTGGTATTGATGATTTTCGCGCAGACGGTACCTGTGATGCTGTTTGTGATTTATTTCACATCGGTGCTGTTGTTGTCGTCATTTCAAAATAAAAGCCTTAAAATCGGCTGGCTTTCGGTTATTGCTGTGTGGAAACAATTTTATGGATATGGAACCGGATTTATCGAATCATTTATAAAAATCAGGTTACTGAAACAAAAACCGCAGGAAGCATTTCCTGAATTATTCTTCAAAAAATGACAGAGATAATCGGACTCACCGGCGGAATCGGAAGCGGCAAAACGACAATAGGCGAATATTTTCGCACACTGGGAGTTCCGGTTTACATTGCGGATGAAGAAGCCAGGAAGATTTCTGAGTTGCCCGAAGTCGCGGAAGCCATAAAATCCCTTTTCGGACAAACGATTTTTGCAAATGGGAAGCTGGATCGGGAAGCCCTGGCTAAAATTGTTTTTAATGATCCGCTGAAATTAAAGCAGCTCAACAGCATTATCCATCCTGCGGTAAGGGCACATTTTGCAGACTGGCTGCAACGACATTCGGAATTCCCTTTGGTAATTAAGGAAACGGCCATTTTGTTTGAAAGCGGTAGTGATGTCGACTGCGACTACATCATTACCGTTACGGCTCCGACAGAAATCCGGATAAACAGGGTCATGCTGCGTGATAAAGTATCGCGTGAAAGTGTGATGAAAAGGATTGAAAACCAATGGACTGAGGCGGATCGCATCTCCAAAAGCGATTTCGTTATCGAAAATACCGACCTTCAGCAGGCTAAAAAACAAGCAATAGAAATCTTAAAAAAACTGTCAATTCAATAAAATTAAGTTTAAATGTTAATCTTTGGTTAATGTATTTAACGCATAAATGTTAAAATCTTAATTTTGTTAAGATGAATAAATTGTTTTTCCGATTACTTGTTTTACTGATGAGTTTGTCCTTGATAGGAATTATTCTGGTTCAGGTATATTGGTTCAATACGTCATTTAAAAATAACGAAGAGCAGTTCCGGTTTCACGTGAAGCAGGTGATCGGTAATGTTGCCGACAAACTTCAGAAAGAAGAAGCCTATACTTTTATAGACAAGTATAAAAAATTAAAGGATAGTATCGGAAAAGAGCCCCAAAAAAGTGATTTCCTTGAATTTGGATACTATCAGCGAAATTCCCGTACAAACGAAACTATTATTTATTCGAATAATATCATTTCAGAAGATTACAATATTTCATCCTCGTTCTTTGATAAAAAAATAGACAGTTTAAAACTTAAAAATTTCTCTTCAAAAAGAGTAACCGAGGTTTATAACAATGGTATCGACAATTCGGGTGTCCAGCAGAAAGTTACGCCGGATATCAAAATACAGAAAACCGGTAAGCTAGATATTCTGGATAACGCGCAATTTGAGATTTTTTTTAAGGATATTGCTTCGGCAAAACCTTTACAGGAAAGGGTTTCGAAGGAAAGATTGCAAAAACTATTGTTTACGGAACTCAATGAATACGGTGTAAAAACGCCTTTCGAATTCGGCATCTACAGCAATGGCCTTGCAACGAAAATCCAATCTGAAAAATTCAGGTACTCGAAAAACGACACCTATACGATTCCGATTTTCACCGATAATGAAGGCAATAACAAATACCAATTGCTCGTTGCTTTTCCGCATAAGGAGAAATTTTTGTTTTCCGAACTCGTAGGGATAACCATACTTTCGATTGTTTTCACACTGATTATCATCATTGCCTATTCAAGCGCGTTAAACCAATTGATCCGGCAGCGCCATATTTCCGAAATCAAAACCGATTTCATCAACAATATGACGCACGAATTCAAGACGCCGATTGCTACGATCAACCTGGCTTTGGATGCGATTAAGAATCCAAAGATCATTGATGACAAAGAAAAAGTGACGCGTTACCTGCAGATGATACGCGATGAAAATAAACGAATGCATGCGCAGGTTGAGAATGTATTGCGAATTTCAAAGCTCGAGAAAAAGGAGCTCGATATCAATAAGGATTCCAACAATATCCAGGAGATCATAGAAGAGGCTATCGAACATGTCAACCTGATTATTGAAGACCGTCAGGGTTCGATTACGACGCATTTTGATGCCACGCGCACAACGGTCCTTTTAAACGACGTCCATTTTACAAATGTTATCGTAAATATACTTGACAATGCCATCAAGTATTCGCCTGAAACGCCGGTAATAGATATTTATACAGAAAACGTCAAAGATTTTGTTATTATCAAGATAAAAGACCATGGCGCCGGAATGAGCAAAGTGGCACAAAAAAGGATTTTTGAAAAATTCTACCGCGAACATACGGGCGATTTGCATAATGTAAAGGGGCACGGACTCGGATTAGCGTATGTAAAAAGGATTATAGATGACCATAACGGTCAGATATTTGTAGAAAGCGAAAAAGGAAAAGGAAGCACATTTATAGTAAAAATACCACTCATCAATTAAAAAAAATTATATGGAAACAGAAAATAAAAAAATCCTTTTAGTAGAAGACGACCAAAACTTCGGAGCTATACTAAAAGACTACTTAACTCTCAATGATTTCGACGTAACCCTCGCGAAAAACGGAATGGAAGGCTTCGAGAAATTCAAGAAAGACACCTATGATTTGTGTATTCTTGACGTCATGATGCCATACAAAGACGGTTATACGCTCGCGAAAGAAATCAGGGAGAAAAACAAAGAGGTGCCGATTATTTTCCTCACGGCCAAGTCGATGAAGGAAGATGTCCTCAAAGGATACAAGGTTGGCGCCGACGATTACCTGAACAAGCCGTTCGATTCTGAAGTGTTGCTGATGAAAATCAAGGCAATCATCCAAAGAAAATCAGCCGATGTGAAGAACGACCACGTGAAATTCGAATTCCAGATCGGAAATTTCCACCTCAATTCGAAATTGCGTTTCCTCACTTTCAAAAATGACGAGCCAATCAAACTCTCGCCTAAAGAAAACGAGCTCCTGAAAATGCTCGCCGTTTATGAAAACGACTTAATGCCAAGGGAATTGGCGCTCACGAAAATCTGGAGAGACGACAATTATTTCACTTCAAGAAGTATGGATGTCTACATCGCCAAACTCAGGAAATACCTCAAATCCGACGAAGATGTTGAAATCCTCAACATCCACGGGGAAGGTTTCCGATTGGTAGTCAAAAATAAAACAGAATAAAAAAGAAAGCCTTGAGAGATCAGGGCTTTTTTATAGATTGATATGGCCGCTGTCATTACGAGCCAGCGTCATTGCGAGCAAAGCGAAGCAATCTGTTGCAATTTCAGGAGCAATTTCCTGCTGTGCGCTGTATCTTTTGCTGCATTGCATTCCGCAAAAGGATGCCGCTTCCATCAGGGCTAGGCTTGCAATTCCATAGCTAATTTTTATACCGTTTTAAAATACCTGACAGCCACTGGCTGTCCTCCTTTTAATTTCAAATCATCAGGGCTAGGCATTCGTCTTCCATTCCAATTGCAATACAAAACAAACCTTCCCGTTTTTGGTCACCGAAAAGAATCCCGGCTTTTCCCCATCTGAAACATTCATCTGGACTTCATCGCCCAAATTCAATTCCCGAAGAAAATTCATTTCGAGGTTCTGCACTTGCTTTTGAAGCACCGGTTTCGGATCCATCACATCAAGGCACCATTCCAGATATTTCACATTGTTCACATGATTCACAATGTCCAGATCGGATAAAACGACTTTGCGCTCCGCTACGGTTTCCGCATCCCTGAAAACATTAATCCGTGAAAAAGGCACTGAAGTCGCATGCCAATCCGGAAACAATTCAAAATGGTCATACGCCAAAGCCAACGGCTCCGATTTGCGCAGCTTCGTATTAAAAACCGCCCAGAACGTAGTGGCGCCAACAATTTTCTTTCCGTCAAGGTACATTTCAATATTACGCACAGAATTCGAACCCTGCAGGCTTTCAATCCACGTTTTTACGACCACTTTGTCCTGCCATTTGGGCAAACTATCGATTTCCACGCGGATGCGGCTCAAAACCCAAGCCTGGTCGAACGCCTGCATGTCGTTAAAGCTGAGTCCGCCGACAATCGAATGTTCCGCCGCCGTCAATTGCAGCAAATTACACAAGTCGACATATTTGAGCGCGCCGTTTGCCGCACATTGCGTGAAATTGATTTCCCACTCATGGGAATAAATGGAAGTAAAGTTTGGAGATACAGGCATTGAACGACATTAAGGAAATAAAGGTCGGATTAATTTATCTTTATTCCAAGGCAAAGCTGCAATTGGTTTGGCCGACTGTTGCTGCAACTGCGCGTGGATCATAGATTATTTTCTAGATAAGCAATAATGGCATCTGAATCTGAATGGAAATCAAACCATTTGGCGTTTTCCATCCGCTTAAACCACGTCATTTGTCTTTTGGCGAAACGCCGCGTGTTTTTCTTAATTTCGGAGATGGCAAACTCCAACGTAAAATCGCCGTCGAAATAAGAAAACAATTCCCGGTAGCCCACAGTCTGCAATGCATTCAGCGTTTTATTTGGGTACAGTTTTTCAGCTTCGGCCAACAATCCGGCTTCCATCATCAGGTCGACACGATGGTTAATACGGTCGTACATGATTTGCCTTTCGGCTTCAAGCCCGATAACGATAGGAGAGAAGCTGCGTGTATTTTTCTTTTGGCTTAAAAACGAGGAATACGGTTTTCCCGTTCCGATGCAGATTTCCAATGCGCGCATCATGCGTTGCGGGTTTTCCGTATCGACGGTCGAAAAATAATCCGGATCCAGTTTTTGGAGTGCTTCCTGCAGATAGCCAATCCCGGATTTTTCATAGTCGTTCCTGACCTGATTTCTGACTGGTTCGGAAACCTCCGGAAAATCGTCAAAACCTTTGAGAACCGCATCGACATATAACCCCGAACCGCCAACGAGGATAGCGAAATCATTCGCCAGGAACAATTTGTCTAATTTGGCAATGGCCTCTTTTTCAAAATCGCCAACGCTGTAACTGTCGAAAATCGATTTGTTGTGGATGAAATGATGTGTGGCTGCGGCCAATTCTTCATCATCAGGAACAGCCGTTCCGATAGTCATTTCCTTATAGAATTGCCGTGAATCGCATGAGATGATGTCGCAGTTGAAATGTGTGGCGAGCTTAATGGCCAATGCCGTTTTTCCAATAGCTGTCGGACCTATGACGGTTATCAGATGCTTTGCCATTTCAGAAATTTAATATTTTCACATTCCTGCTTTTCCGGATATGATCCTGGATAATCTTCCTGCTATCGCGGTTGTGCTGCATCGGAATGATGATATTCTTGAGGATATTTAAATTGGTAATCTGGTAATTGAGGTCGTAAAAAGCATAACCTTTGTAAATCCCGTTTTCGATGAGTACCGCGCTGCGCTCATTGATATTGCGCCCGCGATCGATAATCACCAGATTCTTGTTTTCGAATGTCAGCGCGTCTATGAATCCCTGTACACGCTGATTGTATTCGGAAGTCGCCACCAATCCGATACACGCGCCGTCGCATTCCTTGATCTTGTATTGGAAACATTCCGCCGTCGATTCATACAAACCGTTGAGTTTCTGGCACAATTGATATTGCGCGCTGATCCTGAAAAAAACATTCCGCGCTTCCTGGAGCGAAGCATACGAAGTGATTTCTTTTTTCCTGCCGTCGGCTTTTTGCAATTTCAGGCACAGGTAGCCGTTTTCATCAGCCTCGGCATACAATGCCCACGGCAATATGGTTTTGCTTTGCGAACGGTTATAAACCGGCTTGTTGACCTTAATTTCTTCACTTTCCTTAAGCAAGGCGATGAGCTCGCTTCCGGTTTCCTCAAAAGTCACAGCGTAAACCTCGAGCTGGATTTTCTTGCATTTGCCCGTAGTTCCCGTAAAATGCTGGTTCACCCGCTTTTTGATGTTTTTGCTTTTCCCTATATAGATGATTTTTCCATCCTGCCGGTGGATGTAGTAAATTCCGGTTCTCGAAGGCAAATGCTCTACGATATCGAGTAGTTTTGGCGAAAGTCCTTTTACGACTTCCGTATGGATGAGGCTTTTCACAATCACTTTTTCGAGATCCTTGTCTAAAAGCATCTTGAACAATTTGACCGTCGCCATCGCGTCGCCGCTTGCCCTGTGCCTGTCGGCCATCGGGATTCCGAGTGCGCGCACGAGTTTCCCCAGACTATAAGAAGGCTGTTCCGGGATAAGCTGTTTGGCCAATTCGACCGTGCAAAGGGTTTGGGATTCGAAATCGTAGCCCAATCGCTTGAATTCCGTTCTCAGAATCCGGTAATCAAACGAGGCGTTATGCGCTACGATCACGCAGTCCTTAGTCATTTCGATGATGCGTTTGGCGATTTCGAAAAATTTGGGTGCAGAGCGCAGCATGGCGTTGTTGATTCCGGTAAGCTTGACCACAAATGGCTGGATCGGGATTTCGGGATTGACCAGACTGATGAACTGATCGATAACTTCATGGCCGTCATATTTGTATATGGCGATTTCAGTGATGCCTTCTTCGTTAAATTGCCCTCCGGTAGTTTCTATGTCGAGTATTGCGTACAAATGCTTTTCGTAATTTATCTGGTTCCAAAGATACTACTTCCAATCCGAACCATATTGCTTCCGCAGGCAATTGCAAGTTCATAGTCACCCGACATGCCCATGGAAAGTATGGAAAATTGCGGATTACTACTCCTGGCAGTATCAAAAATGGCTTTCAGATAGTTGAATTCCTTTTTTATTTGCCCCTGATTATCCGTAAATGTCGCCATTCCCATCAAACCCGTGACTTTAATATTTTGCAGGTTTTTATAAGTGTCGGAATTTAGTAAATCGGTCAATTCTCTTTCGTCCAATCCGAATTTCGTATCTTCTTCGGCAATGTGGATCTGCAACAGGCATTCGATTTTTCGGTTATTTTTTAAAGCTTGTTTATTGATTTCTTCCAATAATTTCAGACTGTCGACACCGTGAATCAGGCTGACATAAGAAGCCATAAACTTCACCTTATTCGTCTGGACGTGCCCGATCATATGCCATTGGATGTCTTTTGGCATCTGTTCGAACTTATCGGTCATTTCCTGGATCTTGTTTTCGCCAAAAATTCGCTGCCCGGCATCATAAGCTTCCATCAAATCGGAAACCGGCTTTGTCTTTGAAACTGCAACAAGCGTCACATTTTCAGGCAATGCCAATTTTATGGAAAGTAAATTTTGCAGTATGGACATTTTATTTTTTTTAAATTTCGTAAACCACCAATCCGCTGCGGAATTTAGGCTCTATATAAGTGCTTTTCGGAGGCATAATCAGATTGTTGTCGGCCAGCGCTTTGATCTCTGAAATGTCGGTAGGATACAGCATAAATCCCACTTCAAACTCGCCTTCGTCAACGACTTCCTTTATGGTGATGATCGACTGGCTTCCCGGAATGTAATCGATCCGCTCATCGTTCCTCAAATCGGTAATCCCAAGAATCGGGTGCAGCACTTTTTCATAAAGGATCTGCGCGTCGAGGCTTTCGAGGACATTTTCAAAATTGTTTCCGTCTTTGAGCGTCAGGCTATAAAACTCACCATCGAGATACATACCGAACTGGAACTTTTTTGTCGGTTTCCACAATTCCTGCTCCTTGTTTTTAATCCAGAAAATCTTTGCTAATTCCGAAAGGAAATCTTCTTTAGAATGGTTGTTCAAATCGCGGATAATCCGGTTGTATTCGTAGATTTTCACATTGCTTTCGGCAATCAGGAAACTCATAAAATAATTGAGATTTTCGTTGCCTGAAATCTTGTCTTCTTCATAAAGCAATTCTGCTGACGCCGACCGGTGATGGCCGTCGGCTATATAAACGCTGCCAATGGTTTCAAATTGCTGCTGAAGCCAATTTTTTTCATCTGCAGCATCAATTTTCCAAAGCGTATGTTTTTCTTTATTGGTTGTTGAAAACTCATAAAGTGAGGCAGTTGACTTTTTCTTTGTAATCCAATTGTTTAACTCTAAATTGTCGGGATAAGTAATCAGCACAGGTTCTGTATTGAACCCGGTCTGGTGCAGATAATCCTTGAATAATTCTACCCGGTACTGTAAAGTATCTTCGTGTTTCTTAATGATATTCTGCTGATAATCGGCAATACTTGTCCCCGCAATGATGCCTGTAAAAAGCCTGTTTTTGGATTGGATTTCGTACAGGAAAAAAACAGGTTCTTCTTCCTTGACCAAAATATGTTCCGCCTTAAAATCGTGGTATTTCTGCGCGACCAGCTTGAACCTTTTCTCAAGCCCGATCTTTTGTTGGTTGACATATGCCGGATTCAGGATATGCAAAAAAGAGAACGGGTTGAAGTCGAGGTAAGCCGCCAATTCGGCCGGACTGTAATCGTCATAAGTCCGGCAGGTCACCAGACTGACTTTATCCGGAGTGGGGCGAACCGCGTGAAAAGGAATTATTTTGGCCATTTTGGGCAATTGATAATTGATAATTAAATAAACATTCTGGCAACTTTTTCCGCTTTCTTGCTTTCGGAATAATCGTAAAAACCTTCGCCTGATTTTGCGCCAAGTTTTCCTGCACGGACCATATTCACCAGCAGTGGGCAAGGGGCATATTTCGGGTTTTTGAAACCGTCGTGCATCACATTCAATATCGCAAGGCAAACATCGAGTCCGATGAAATCGGCCAGTTGCAGCGGCCCCATCGGATGTGCCATACCCAATTTCATCACCGTATCTATTTCATAAACGCCGGCAACGCCATTGTATAAGGTTTCGATTGATTCGTTAATCATCGGCATCAGGATCCTGTTGGCGACGAAACCGGGGTAATCGTTCACTTCAACAGGGACTTTCCCGAGCTTTTCAGATAAATCCATAATAACTTGCGTCACTTCATCAGAAGTGTTGTAACCGCGGATAATCTCAACGAGTTTCATAATCGGCACCGGATTCATAAAATGCATTCCGATGACCCTTTCCGGATGCGTAACGACCGATCCGATTTGCGTGATTGAGATGGAAGAGGTGTTTGTAGCGAGGATTGTATTGTGCGAACAGGCGTCGTTTAACTGTTTGAAAATCTTTAGTTTGAGATCGATGTTCTCCGTCGCTGCTTCAACTACAAGATCGGCCCCGACAACGCCATCGTTAATGTCGGTATAGGTGATAATATTCCCGATGGTGTTCATTTTATCGGCTTCGGAAATCGTTCCTTTGGCGACCATCCTGTCGAGGTTCCCGGCAATCGTGGCCATTCCCTTATCGAGGTTTTTTTCTGAAAGGTCAATCAGTTTTACTGTAAATCCGCTTTGTGCGAACGTGTGTGCGATTCCGTTGCCCATGGTTCCGGCTCCGATGACGGCGATGTTTTTCATTACGTTAATACGGTTATTTGTTAATTTGTTTATTCGTTCTTGTCATTCCGACGAAAGAGACCCGAGCATAGCGAACTGGCGAAGCAAATCTCTATTTTTTAAAGCAATCGATGATTTGATACGCAACCCTTAATGCTTCCGTGCCTTGTTCTAAAGTCACGATTGGCGTAGTATTGTTGGTAATTGCATCTGCAAAAGTTTCGAGTTCGTCAAGGATCGCATTGTTCTGTTCCACTTCAGGATTGGCGAAATAGATCTGCTTTTTCACGCCTTCGGCATTTTGAAGGATCATATCGAAATCGCCGGGCACTTCGGGTGCGTCCTTCATTTTTACGACCTCGCATTTCTTTTCGAGAAAATCGACCGAAATATAGGCATCTTTCTGGAAGAAACGCGATTTGCGCATGTTCTTCAACGAAATCCGGCTCGCCGTTAAATTGGCAACGCAGCCGCTTTCGAATTCGATGCGCGCATTGGCGATGTCGGGCGTGTCTGAAATGACCGAAACACCACTCGCATTGATGTGCTTCACCTTGGAATTCACAACGCTCAGGATCGCATCGATATCGTGTATCATCAAATCCAAAACTACCGGAACATCCGTACCGCGCGGGTTGAACTCGGCCAAACGGTGCGTTTCGATGAACATCGGGTTTTCGATCATGTTTTTGGTGGCGATGAAAGCAGGATTGAACCTTTCGACGTGACCAACCTGCCCTTTAACGTTGTATTCTTTGGAAAGCGCGATGATTTCTTCGGCTTCGGCAACGGTGTTTGAAATGGGTTTTTCGATGAAAACGTGCTTGCCGGATTTGATGGCAACCTTGGCGCATTTGTAGTGTGAAAGCGTCGGCGTGACGATGTCGATTACGTCTACGGCATGGATCAAAGTGGCGATGGTCTTGAAATTGGTATAACCGAATTCCTTCGAAATCTTTTCGGCATTTTCCTGATTTTCGTCGTAGAAGCCGACGAGTTCGTATTTTTCGGATTGCTGCAGTAATCTCAAATGGATTTTTCCGAGGTGACCGGCACCAAGAACGCCAACTTTTAGCATATTGATAAATTTTGAACAAAAATAGGAATTAATTGATAATGGATAATTGATAATGGACAATTATTTTAGGAATGTAAAATTTGATTTGACCTTGATTTTTAGCCGTGATAGAAGTGGAAATCCTTTTTTGTTTTTTAATATAAAGCCCCCTCGGCTGCGCTCGGGGTGACAAAACAAAAAAGATTGC